>MWWI01000111.1_pt1 | contig 17847 bp, 12 predicted proteins | sample 1047321 | NCBI WGS metagenome assembly MWWI01 (sample SAMN06349966, study PRJNA376086) | soil metagenome | isolation source: FI-1 sample Antarctic (ecotone) soil | place: Antarctica | reverse complement strand
TCGGTGGAACAATAACAGTAGAAAGTGTTTTAGGAAGAGGAAGTGAATTTACATTATACCTCCCTTTAAAATATAATTTTAATAATCTTTTGGTTCCTCCTCTAATTAATCATATTTACTCAGGTGAAGAAAACAACGATTTAAGTGAGACGAAAGAAGAAATAATTGAAGATGATAGAAATATGATACAACATGGAGACCGTGTTTTATTAGTAGTGGAAGATGATATAAGGTTTGTGAAGATTATAAATGAGCGCGCGCATGAGTTCGGTATGAAAGTAGTTGCGGCAATCAGCCACATAGAATTATTTGATTTTATTAAGAAATACCACCCGGTTGCAATAACACTTGATTTGAAGTTGCCCGGTTCCAATGGATTGAAAATATTAAAATTACTAAAGAATGATTTGAATTACCGCCACATTCCGGTATATATCATTTCCGGAGAAGAAGGCAGCAAAGATGCTTCATTAAAACTTGGGGCAAGAGATTTTTATTTTAAACCATTATCCAACCAGGTTCTTAATAATATCTTTATTGATATAAAGAATTTATATGAAAAAAGGATTAAGAATGTATTGGTAATTGAGGATAACAAACTGGAACTTGAGCACATAAATAAATTCCTTTCCAATGATGTAATAAATATTACCGGTGCACCAACAGCGAAAAAAGCGCTTGCTTTGGCTAAAAAAAATCAATACGATTGTATAATTCTGGATTATGCTATTTCTGATAAAGATGGATTGGAGCTATTAAATAGAATAAATATCGATAATGAGAATAAATCCAGTGTAATCATTCATTCGGCCAGAGATTTTGCGATTCATGAGCAAACAACAATTAAAAAGTTTAATCACAGAATAATTACTAAAGTTCCGGGATCGCAAAATAAATTATTACAGGAGGTAACTATGTTATTGCATGTGAATAGTAAATTACTTCCTCAGGAGAAAATCAATATTTTAAAAACGGTTGATAGTGATGTTCTCAAAGATAAGAAGGCGTTGATAGTAGATGATGATGTAAGAAATTTATTTGCTTTAACAGCCGCATTTGAGAGATCTGGTTTAGTGGTGATGACGGCAGAAAGCGGTAAAGAGGCATTGGACATTATTATGCACGAGAAAGATATGGATATTGTGCTTATGGATATCATGATGCCTGAAATGGATGGTTATGAAACTATAAAAAGAATCAGGAATGAAAAGCATAATCATAATTTACCAATTATAGCTGTAACAGCAAAGGCAATGAAAGGGGATAGGCAAAAATGTATAGACTCCGGAGCTTCTGACTACATCACTAAACCTGTAAAAATTGATCATTTGGTTTCTTTAATGCGTATCTGGTTAACTAAATAATATTGAAATGATAAATAATAACATAAAAATATTATTAGTTGATGACAGGGAAGATAATCTGTTATCAATGGAGATTGTTTTGGAAAAAGAAGGATATTCTTTTACTAAAGCACGATCGGGTCTGGAGGCATTAAAGGTTTTACTTAAGGAAGATGATTTTTCATTAATTCTTCTGGATGTAAAAATGCCGGGAATAGATGGGTATGAAACTGCTGAGTTAATTTATCAAAGGGATAAATTACGCGAAGTTCCTATTATTTTTATTACAGCACATCATTATGAACCGGAAAATATTTTCAAAGGCTACAAATATGGTGGTGTTGATTATATTTATAAACCTTTTAATGCAGATATACTGCGGTCAAAGGTGGCTGTTTTTGCTGAATTATATAAGAAGAATCAATTACTTCGGCAGCAGGAACAGAAGTTGATAGGTATTAATAAAGAACTAAAAAATGAGATAAAAAAACAAAAAAAATCAGAACAAAAAATAAGTTCTTTAAACAAGGAATTAATCAGTCATATTGAAAAATTAAAATCATCCAATGAACAATTGGAAAGTTTTGCCTTTGTTGCATCCCATGATTTACAGGAGCCTTTACGTAAAATAAAGGTATTCAGCAATCGTCTTTTGGAGAAGTATACAGAAACAATAGGTGAAGATTCCAAAAACTACCTGGAGAAGATAGAAAGATCTGCCGGAAGGTTGCAAATGCTTATCAAAGAGATACTGGCATATTCCACAATTACAGCGGATGAATCTCAAAAAATTAACCAGTCATTAAATGAAGTTGTGAATATGGCGGTTTCTAATCTTGAAATATCAATTTGCGAGAAACAAGCAAATATTAACATTGAACCTTTACCTTCTTTAAAGATTATTCCGGAGCACATTAGCCGGGTATTTCAAAATTTAATCAGCAATTCCATTAAGTTTAGTAAAGTAGATGTTTGTCCCGTCATCAACATTAGAGAAGAAAAAGAATCTCCCCGGAACTTACCAGGTAAAAAGATAAAATATCATCATATTTCCATAATGGATAACGGAATAGGATTTGATGAAAAATATGCTTCTAAGATTTTTGGAATGTTTCAACGGTTACATCAGAATCATTCCTATGACGGGGCAGGAATTGGTCTTGCGGTTTGTAAAAAAATTATTGATCAGCACCATGCCTTTCTTTCTGTAGAAAGTAAAGTAAATGAAGGTACTAAATTTACTATTTCATTCCCTGCTGTAGAGGAAACGAATGTAATGTAAATTTTTAATTTTTCTCCTTCTCTGAGGCACCTATTCTTATTTCTTCTGTTTTAAAAGGAGAAGTCCATCCGGCATACTTTTCAAAAGGTGATTTTTTGATAAAGCCACCAATCGCAATGTCTATTTCATCTTCTTCCAGTAATTTAATAAAATAATCCTGAGAGCCGGGAACCCATTTTATATTTACATTTATACTATTTGCATTATTTTTAATTAATTCTACTTCCTTGCCGGTTGGTTTATTATCATTATATGCGGCAAATTATCCACTTTGTGCTATTCCTACACAGATTGTATCATTGACAAAACTTTTTAAAGTTTTATAAGGATCTCTGGGAAATTCAGAGGAGGAAGCGAAAAATAAAACAATGTATAATAGCCACTTCATATCAATAGATGTATTCTATTTTATATAAATTTCATGCCATGATACACTTCAATAGGCGGTATTATATCAATGACTTATTTAAACAGGTTCAATAAGCAGTTATCCTGCTTGTTTCTTTTCTTTTTTTAATATAAAATGATAACCCAGAGAAAGAAGATGTTCTCTCATCGGTTCCTGGTTCATAGATATAATGGTTTCAGATAATTGATCTTCATAGTATATATCCGCCCCATAGGTTTTGGTAATTGTATCAAAAAAAGATATAACTTCCAGATATCCCATATGTGCCTCTATTAATATACTTTGCTTATGTACTTTCATTTTCCGGTTTTAAAATATTCTTTATGTAATAATTTCGTTACAAAGGTGAATAAGAATAAAAGGGAAAAATGATTAAAATCATCCTGTATGTGATATTAATCAGTAACTTATCAAGTTTGCTTTATATTAATGACAAAGATAATGGTTATAAGTAATAAAAATCATTTTTAAAAATATAGTTATAAACAATGTAAATTTGGAAAAAATATATTTTTCGAATCGTCCTTAAGCTACAATACACAGATATTCAGTGATGTCGCCTAGAATTTAAAAGCTAGAATATGGTAATACAGAAAGTCTTAAAAGTTAAAAATAAATATCATTTTTGAGATATAATGAAGTTTTAATGATATAATAGCATTTCAATTATTTTTTTCTCAACCACTTTAGCTAATTATCCGGTTTCCCGGCCAAATCACATTGGTATTACCAAATGCAGTTGTATAACTCTATGTTTTTAATTTTTTACGCATCACTAATAATTTTTATCATCCATAACTGCTTAAGCTTTTCTATTTCTTTTTTGTTATCTGTCATTACCAATAATCTATCACCTTTTTCAACAACAGTAGTGCCGTTGGGAGTTATGAATTGGTCTGCTCTTTTGATTAAAACAACCAATGCAGACCGGGGAAATTTTAGTTCCACCAGTGGTTTTCCTGCGGCATTGGAATTGTCCGGTATTTCAATTTCAAACAATTCATTTCTGAAATTCTGAAAAACCTCTACCTCAAGAGGATATCTTGATTTTTCTTTGACAGGACTATATACCTTCAATAACTTTGCTACTATGGGTATAGTGGTACCCTGTATTAGCACTGAGGTAATAACTATGAAGAATACGATATTAAATATTATCTCCGATTTTTCAACCCCTGCAATCACGGGATAAATAGCAAAAACAATGGGTACCGCACCCCGTAAACCAACCCATGAGATCAATAATTTTTCACGGGCTCTTATTTTAAAAAAAATTAAAGACAGAAAAACAGCCACAGGTCGTGCAATAAATATCAATACCAGGGCAGTTAATAATCCTATTGAGATAAACGGAATCATTTGCTTTGGATATACCAGTAATCCTAACACCAGGAACATGGTTATCTGCATAATCCATGAAATACCGTCATAAAATTTTATCAGGCTTTTTTTATGAATGAAATTTCGATTGCCCATGATGATGGCGCTTATATAAACTGCCAGGAAGCCATTGCCACCAAGGGATGCCGTTATTGAAAAAACAATGAGAACCAGGGCCAGTGTAAGTACAGAATATAAACCATCATAATCAAGATTGATATTATTGATAAGCCAGGTCATTGCAAAACCCATTACCACTCCAACCAACCCTCCAATAATCATTTGTTGGAAAAACATTGGAACTAATGATAAAAAAGAGGCATCCGGTGATGTTAGCAGAGAGGTTAAACCAATGGTAAGAAAAAATGCCATTGGATCATTACTGCCCGATTCCAGCTCAAGAGTAGGTCTTAAATTTCCTTTTAACCCAATATTCTTAGACCTGAGAATAGTAAATACAGCAGATGCATCAGTAGAGGACACAATTGCTGCAAGTAACAATCCTTCTATTAAATGAAAATGAAAGGCATAAGAAATAAAAATACCTAAAACCACTGTAGTAATCAGCACCCCAACAGTAGAAAGCATGACACCGCGCCATAGAATTGCCTTTACACTTTCAAATTTAGTTTCCAATCCACCGGTAAACAAAATAAAAGTAAGGGCAATAACTCCTAAAGATTGAGCCAATGTATAATTGTCAAAATAGATTTTTCCTATTCCATCTGATCCTGCCAACATACCTATTGCCAGAAAAATCAGCAATGAGGGCACCCCAAGTTTACCTGTAGTTTTACTGGCTACAATACTTATAAGCAGAAGTAATGATCCAATAAGAAGTATATATTCGAGGGCCAAGAGTATAGTATTTGTCTATAAATATAACTTTTTTGAGATAATTCATCCTGCCATTTATTTAATTTTCACTTACTATCAAAAAAAAACAGTCCATGATTAAACATAGACTGTTTTTTCCCTTTTCAGGTTTTATTAGCAGATTTTAAACTATATCCATATGTCAACTGCATTTTAACTAAGACAGTTAGCACGATAAGTGCAGAAACCATGATGATAAAAGGCCAATAAGGGCCCAGATCTTTTTTATTTGTGTTCATTGTGATTTTAAATTAGCGTAAGTAAAATATATACAATTGCACCAGCCACATAACCTGCCAGAGCTAAAAGCGAGATGTTTTTCATATACCAGATGAAATCAATTTTTTCCATGCCCATAACTGCAACGCCTGCTGCACTGCCAATAATAAGAATACTGCCACCTGTACCTGCACAATAGGCAAGAAATTCCCAGAATTGATGGTCTACAGGAAAGTTATACATGCCCATTGCGGCTGCTACCAAAGGCACATTATCAACAACAGCGGATAAGATACCAATGATGAAAACAATTATATCAGTATTTCCAAAGAAATTATCCAGAAATTGGGCGGCACTATTTAAATGACCTATAGATTGTAAAGCTGAAATAGCCAAGAGGATTCCCAGGAAAAATAAAACACTGGGTACATCCACTTTTTGAAGGGCATTCATTACCGAGAAACCGGTTCTATGTTCCTCATTTTTTTCCCTGTGCAGTATTTCTGTTACCAGCCATAAAACTCCAAGACTAAATAAAATCCCCATATATGGAGGCAGGTGAGTAATTGTTTTAAAAACAGGAACAAAGACCAAAGCTCCTACACCCATGCCTAGTATCAATCTTCTCTCAAATCTGGTGGTTGGTATATTTTTATTTTCTTTTAGAGCAGGGGCCTTAATATTACCCTTTAATTTCTTTGAAAGGATCAATAAGGGAACAAGAAGACATACAAGACTGGGAATAAATATGCTTGTAATAATGTTTCCGGTTGTTATTTTTCCTTTTATCCAAAGCATTGTAGTAGTTACATCACCAATTGGCGTCCATGCCCCACCGGCATTAGCTGCAATAATTACCATTGATATAAAAAACATCCGTTCTGTTTTATCATCAATTAATTTTCGCAATAAACTCACCATTACAATTGAGGTAGTAAGGTTATCTAAAATGCTGGAGAGGAAAAAAGCAATAAAACAAATAAGCCAAAGCAGTTTTTTTTTGCTATTTGTTTTTATAAAATTGGTGATAACCTGGAAACCATCATGAGCATCAATTAACTCCACAATTGTCATTGCACAAAGCAGAAAAAACAGGATTGCTGAAATATCTGCCAGGTGTTCTGTGAGGTAATCCACCTTTAATTCAATTTCCGCAGGAACAAAGTTTAAAGAGATATATACTACCCAACAAAGCACACCGGTTAGTAAGGCGGTAGCAGCTTTATTGACTTTTAATGGATGCTCAAGTACAATAGCCGCATAACCTATTATAAAAACTACAGGCAATAAAAATTCCATTTATTGTTGATTTAAAAAAATTAATTTATCCGGAATAATAATCGATACATATCTTCAGGTGCATACAGGTTGAATCCAATAATGATTACTTTCAAACCGTGCAAAAGAAAATACCGTTTATGTTAATGGGGGAATCTTATATCCTGAAGACTTTCTGAAAAATGAATATAGATTTAAAAGGCGGATACTGAATAGATTTTTGAATCTTTAACAAAAAAAAGTTATTAATGGCTTTTTCATTATTAAAAAATTGCTTTACCAGTACCAGTATATTTAAAGAAGAAATCTGTGAAAGGTTAGTTTCGGAACCCGCAGAGAAATAATGGGGCTGATAATCATCAACAAAAGTCTGTTCAATTGTAGCATTCCTATCGGCTGGAACAGGAAAAGAGGTGCCAATGTGTGATAAATGGAAAAGGGTTACAACTAAATAAATGCAGATAAAAAAAATAGAAATTTTCTGCGATTGTTGAGTATTAATAATCATTGGTGCGACAAAAGTAATGAAAAATCTTATTCAGTTCATCTTTTAACAATTTTTTTTGTTCTGCCTTGTAGCCGGAAAAGTTTAGATTTATTATAACTTTGATATCTTTCGGGCAAATTAAACAATGTGGATTGGTTAATGCGAAGAAGAGAAGCTGCACTTGCAAGAACTGATGACAGAGAGGAAAGGAAATTATTTGAAACAGATTATCTACTTGGAGTTTATGATGACCATAGAATGGGAGCACTAAGGTTTAAATTGGAGGAAAATGGTCCATTTTTAAACGATAATAAAAATATGGCAAGTCCACCATGGACCTCTCTTAGAGAATTAGAGCAAATCAGTTTAAGCCTGGAAGACGATGATGTTATTGATAATCCTGAATATTTAAAATGGTTAAGTATGCTGATTGCTCCCGGAGCTTCATTGGGTGGAGCAAGACCTAAAGCTAGTATTATAGATAATGATGGAAGCCTTTGGATAGCAAAGTTTCCAAGTCGTAACGACCCGGGAGATATTGGAGGATGGGAAATTGTAACTTATGAATTAGCGATTATGGCAGGAATTAATATGGCAGTATCTAAAGCACAAAAGTTATCTTCGGACTATTATACTTTTCTCACTAAGAGATTTGACCGGGGAAAGGATGGACAACGAATACATTTTGCTTCTGCTATGACTATGCTTGGGTATAAGGACGGCCAGGACCATGCAGATGGTGCCAGCTACCTGGAACTTGTTGAATTTATACTGAATAATGGGGCCAATGTGGATCAGGACCTGGAACAACTTTGGAGAAGAATCGTGTTTAGTATTTGTGTTACAAATACAGATGATCATCTTAGAAATCATGGGTTTTTATTAACAGAAAAGGGATGGATATTGTCACCTGCATACGATATTAACCCAAACGAAACCGGTACCGGATTAAAATTGAATATCTCTGATGAAGATAACTCCCTGGATTTAAATCTTGCAATGGAAGTATCTGAGTTTTTTCGATTATCAGAAAATAGAGCAACTAAAATAATGGAAGAAGTATTGAATGCTGTTGAAAGTTGGAAGGAGGTAGCAATAAAATATGAGATATCACGAGTTGAACAAGAATTGAAAGGAAAAGCTTTTAAAACTATAAAAGTTAAAGGCAAAAGAAATTAAGTTTAATCTATTTATGTTTGCCAGCTTTTATATATGTGAATTTTTTTAAGTTGTTTTTATTTAGATAATAAGCTCGTAATTCTTTACACAAATGTATAACCATTAATATTAATAATAAAGGGAAAATAAATAAATGAGACAAGGTCATGCAGGTAATTCAGTATTCTTGATTATAGATGCTATTACGCTATATGCCTTTAACGGTCAACGCTCCATCTTAAATGCCCTCCTAGTCCTTCACGAACTATACTCATAAGAGTTGAAAGTCTTATGTCACTTGCATTATTTTCTATTCTGGAAATATACGTTTTGGTAGTTCCGCATTTCTCAACAAGTTGTTCTTGTGTAAGACCTTGTTCTTTACATAAAACCTGAAGCATAACGCCAAACTTGAAGGCCTCAAACTCGTTGGGAATAACCTTCATGAATGACATATTCTGCAGCCGGCTCAGAGCAGGAAATCACACTTTTCTCAGTACAAATTCCTGTTCGAGTGTTTCCATGTTTGCTTTATCAAAAGGTTTGTTGAGGAAGCGGTTTACGAATGGACTGCTTTCTGCGCGTTGGTGATCTTCGGGATCCAAAGATGATGACAGCATTATAATAGTGCAATTTAATTGAATTGTTTCAGGGAATTTTGCATATTCATCGAGGAACCCGAAACCATCCATTTCGGGCATGCGGATGTCGAGGAATATGAATTGCGGGAGGAGTTCGGGTGTGCCTTGTAATGAGAGTAAGTATTCAATTGCCTTGGGGGCTGATTCTTTTAAAATAATTTCTTCAGCAAACTGATATTTTTGAATCATTCGATTTGCGATGAAGCGGTCTGTCTCGCTATCGTCTATAACGAGAACTCTTTTGAAGAATGGTTTGCCTGATGTTTGTTCCATGTTTATATTTAGTTTTATTTTTATATTTATTTAATTGTTTGGGATTTTAATTGTGAATGTGCTGCCTTCTCCAGGTTCGGAGATGACTTCTATGTTTCCGTTGAGTTTGTTTACGGCTTCTTTAACGATGTATAATCCGAGACCTGAACCGACAGATTCTTCGGAGATGCGGTAAAACATATCGAATATTTTTTGGTGGAGTTCCTTGCGAATGCCAATTCCATTGTCGTGGATAATGATTCCAGTTTCAGTGTCGGATGTGTCAACTTTGATGTCAACAAATGGGTTGGGGTTTTGGCTATTTTGGTAACGAATGGCATTTGAGATGAGGTTGTTTAAGACAATGCTGAGGCGGCTTTTGTCGGTATGAACAGAGGCTTTGCCGCTGACATAAATTTTGATTTCAACTTTCCTGTTGTTGCTTCCCATGAATTTTAAGTTATGTGAAATATCATTGAGCAGTTCATTGAAGTTTACTTCTTCTTTTTTGACTTCGAGGCGTGCGTTGCGGGAGTAATCAAGAATGTCGGAAATAAATCCATCTAATTTTTTGACATTTCCTTTGAGCATTTGCAGATGCTCAATCATTAACTCATCGGTGGTATCATCCTGTGCAATTTCTATTACTCCAAGGATGGAACTAAGTGGTGCGCGTAAATCGTGAGAGACGCTGTAAACAAATTTATCAAGTTCGGAATTTGTTTTTTGGAGTTCGGAATTTTTTTGCAGGATATCAACTTCTACTTTTTTTCTTTCTGTAATATCCACTCTTATAGAAAGATATTGATAAGGCTTGCCGTCTTCATCAAGAAAAGGAACAATAGCGCAGTCAACCCAATAAAATGACCCGTCTTTAGCTTTATTTTTTACTTCTCCTCTCCATACTTTGCCATTAGCGATCGTCTTCCACAAATTTTTCATGAATTCCTTTGTATGAAAGCCGGAGTTTAATATCCGGTGGTCCTGACCTATTAACTCTTTCCTGCTGTATTTTGAGAGCTTACAGAACTTATCATTGGCATAAGTGATGATTCCCTTTTGGTCGGTGATGGCTACAATCAATGTTTGGTCCAGCGCCTCTCTGTAATCGGCTGTTTCTCTTTGACTCACTTTTAATTCCAATTCAGTATATATCCTATTGGTGACATCTCGCAATATACCTTCGTGATAAAGTATTTTACCAGTTTCATCTGAAACATATTTACCGCGGTCTTCAACCCAGATTTCCGAACCGTCTTTTTTCCTTAACCGAAACACAGCTATTCCTTTTTTGTTATCCTGTACCACAGCATTATCCCTATCCGATTTTTCAAAATATAATTCAGATTTTATATCAATGGACAAAAGCTCTTCTTTGCTGTCATATCCAAGCATTGTAACCATAGCAGGATTAACCTCAATAAACTTTCCTTCATAGGTACTTTTATAAACACCATCCAACATTTTCTCAAATAAACCCCGATAATTATTTTCACTTTCAGCGAGTGAACTTTCTGCCTGCTTTCGTTTTGTTATATCCCTGTAGTTTGCAACAATTGCATTTACACTTTTATCATTAAGCATATTAACAATGGTTCCTTCTGTCCAAATATAATGTCCGTCTTTATGAAGCTTTCGATGCTGGAATGGAAAAGAGCACGATGGATTACTAAGAACTTTTAAGAAAAGTTCATTCGCCTCGTCAAGGTCATCAGGATGTATGTAGCTTAATCCGGAATTTCCTTTTCTATCTTCAATTTTAAAACCTAACATCCGGTCTATGGACGGACTTTGATAGAAAACATTTAATTGAGCATCCTTCAAACTAATTCCATCTTCATTATTTTCAATTAAACTTCTGAACCGCTTTTCACTTGATTGCAACGCTTCTTCGGTTTTTTTTCTCTCGGTTATGTCTCGGGAGGTAGCTAACAAATTAATTACATTGCCTTGCACATCTTTAATAGGTGAAACAAGAACTTCCCACCACCTGGAGTTGCCCTTTCCAGTTTCGCAATACCCTAAAAAGGATCCTACTTCACCTTCCTTAGCTTTAGCAATAGCTTCTATGGCTGCAATTCTGTCATCTCCTTGCCAATTATCTATCCATGGCTTATTAAAGTAAGCGGATATATCCTCAATCTCCATTAATTGCTGACCACCTTTACACATTGACAATAAACGACCTTCTAAATCCAGGACTTTAATGCAATCATTGCTGCTATCAATAATAGTTTGAGTGAACTTCTCATTTTTCCTCAACTCTTCCGTTTCCTTTCGCAAAGTATTATTCAGCTCTATCATTTCATAGGAGCTGAGTTCCATGGAACGTTCAAGCATTAAGCGGTCGCTCTCATAATGTTCATACGAATCGTTAATGACTTTTAAAAGCGGAAGTAATTCTTGGGGAAGTTGGGTAGTATAAAGATGCTTTTGTATCTGCCTTTGCAGAAGTTTATTGTACATTTTTATACTTCGGTAAAGGTTGTGATTGTCATGGTTTGATTATGCAATTCGCATTTAGCAAAACTGAAAGACGGTGCTATTTCACCATACGAATAAAAACCGGTGATTGCAGTTTTATCTCCATACACTGCACGAACTACTTCTACTTCTTCTTCTATGCGTTGGTCTAAAACAAGTTTGCGACCAACGCAGCTGATGAGAATAGCGAGTTCGGGTTTATGACTGTTTAAACTATTGGTTGCTGCGTTAGAAGAACCTTCAATAAGTCGGTCGAAGTTTGCTTTCATAAGGCGGGCATAATTACCTTCGGGCATGTTGCCTGCGAATGTTAAACTCTGATCCTCTTCATTGACGGCAAGAATTGTTCTCACCAAACTATAAGGAGTACCGTTGCGGATACTCAACGGGAAAAGAAGTCCGGAACCTGGAAGGTCTTTTGCTCTTTCTCCAAGATAATTTTTATAAATATCAAGAGCAGGCTTACCGTCCAATTCAAATAAAACATTTGCTTTTGATTTCGTGATGAGACGTTCTGGACCGAAAGAATCCCATCCCCCTACGCTGTCGTAAGTAACTACCAGAGAACCGTAAAAAGCAACAGCAATGACCATCCCCTCTTTAGGAGATTCATTTATTCCAACGAGAGTGGATTTAAAATTTGAACCATCTCCTGCCAAGCCGCCTGTAATAATGGTATCTTTTGGAAAAACACTTTGCAGTCCGGTAACGAGTTCGCTTCCGTTAACGAGTTGTCCATCGGAAATAACCATAACATTTTTAATATTAATCGGATCAAGTTGCTTTGCCAAAGCGCAGCCTGCTTCAAAACTGTTTGCATAAGATGCAATATTAACTGAACCGGTTTTAAGTTGTGTTTTACCAAACTTAATTGCTGTAAGTGAAATGGTTTCATCATTTACTTGTACATCTATTATTTCACCCGAAGTGGAGTTCATAATAATATTGGCAACGGGATAGTCAATGCGGATGCGTCCATATAAGGAATCATCTTTAAGCAACTCTTTGCTTCCGAAAACAATTACGAGATCACAATCGGAAGAATTGAAATTGTCCTTTCTTAATGTTTCCCATCCTTTGGTGGCGGAGAATTTTCTTTGCTCTATTTTCATTTTTTGAATTATAAATTTATAATTAGACTGCTTAACGCATAGTTGGTATAATCGTTACATCATTTCTGAACAATAGTGATGCAAACCTTACAAAGAGTTTAGTTTTATGAAATTAAAAGCATGAAATGTGATGATGCGGGTGTGAGGGGTAAACTTTAATTTTTATAATCAAGGAAAATAAATAGTTGAGACCAGGCGATGCTGGTAATGGCTAGCCCTGCTGAAATGAAAACCCCGAAGAGTGGAGAATGTGCGTGAGACGGGTGGGAAACCTTGTTGTAATAACACGGTTAATGTCTGTTCGCAAGCTGTATGTCTGTTTTGTAACTTTTTCTATTTGATTTTCAAACTGATACATAAAAAGTTCACCCTATTGGATTTTACTTTATATATTCGTTATAATTTTATAACTTTAGATCTCAAAATCTATTAGCAAGTTTTTATATAGCTTCCTCCTAAATAAAAAAAATCTATGACTGTTACCGAAAGCATTCAATTGCAAAATGGTGATGTATCAAAACAAATTGATGAAGATCAATTGATTGATAAAAAACTATTACTCAATGTTCTCACCAATGTACGAAATGGGAAATTTCATGTTCGGATGCCTGTTACACAGGTAGGGTTGAGCGGAAAAATCTGTGAGCTGTTAAATGAAATCATCGACATGAATGAGTCCATGATGAATGAGTTTGTGAAAGCCGAGAAAGAAATCGGAAGAAAAGGAAATCTTTCCAAAAGAATTAATATTAACAATGCAAAGGGAAAATGGGCCGAAGGATCTGAAGCCATAAACACTCTTATAACAGATTTAACTTATCCGGCTATTGAAATAGCATCTATGATCAATTCGGTGGCTAAGGGAAATCTTTCTTGCCAGATACCCCTGGAAATAAATGGACACCCATTAAAAGGAGAATATTTAAGAATTGCCAAGGAAGCCAACCACATGGTTTCCCAGTTGAATTTATTTTCGCAGGAAGTAACCCGTGTAGCGCGACAAGTTGGATCGGAAGGTAAACTTGGTGAGCAGGCTAAGATTAAAGGTGTTGCCGGGGTATGGAAAGAACTTACCGATTCGGTAAACCAGATGGGATCCAACCTTACCACCCAGATGAGAAATATTGCAGAGGTAACTACGGCTGTTGCCAAAGGTGATTTATCACGTAAAATTACTGTGGATGCAAAGGGTGAAATATTAGAATTAAAGAATACCATCAATACCATGGTGGATCAGTTGAATTCATTTTCTTCTGAGGTAACACGTGTGGCACTGGAGGTTGGTACAGAAGGTAAACTGGGCGGTCAGGCGATAGTGCCTGGCGTTGCCGGTACATGGAAAAATCTTACAGATTCTGTAAATCAGATGGCAGGCAATCTTACTGCTCAGGTTAGAAACATTGCTGAAGTGACCACGGCAGTTGCAAAAGGGGATCTTTCCCGGCATATTACTGTGGATGTAAAAGGGGAGATCCTGGAGTTGAAAAACACTATCAACACGATGGTGGATCAGTTGAATTCTTTTGCATCTGAAGTAACGCGTGTGGCTCTTGAGGTGGGAACAGAAGGAAAGTTAGGGGGGCAGGCGAAGGTTTCCGGTGTAGCCGGTACATGGAAAGAACTTACAGACTCTGTAAATAAAATGGCGGGTAATCTTACATCACAGGTGCGAAATATTGCTGATGTAACAACAGCAGTGGCGGGTGGCGACTTATCAAGAAAAATTACAGTTAATGTAAAAGGTGAAATCCTGGAGCTGAAAAATACTATCAACACGATGGTGGATCAGTTGAATTCGTTTGCTTCTGAGGTAACACGTGTAGCCCTGGAGGTAGGTACGGAAGGAAAGCTTGGTGGCCAGGCGAAGGTAAAAGGTGTGGGAGGAACATGGAAAGATTTAACGGATTCAGTAAATCAGATGGGTTCTAACCTTACCACCCAAATGCGAAATATTGCAGAAGTGACTACTGCCGTTGCCAAGGGTGACTTGTCCCGTACAATTACTGTAGAAGCAAAAGGAGAAATTCTTGAATTGAAAAACACCATCAACACGATGGTGGATCAGTTAAATTCTTTTGGTAATGAGGTAACACGTGTGGCACGTGAAGTAGGTACAGAAGGTAAATTAGGAGGACAGGCATTTGTTCCCGGTGTTGCCGGCACCTGGAAAGATCTTACAGATTCTGTGAACCAGATGGCAGGTAATCTTACAGCTCAGGTGCGTAATATCGCTGATGTAACAACAGCGGTTGCCACAGGTGACTTGTCAAAAAAAATTACGGTGGCAGTAGAAGGTGAGATGCAGGAGTTGAAAGATACCATCAACACGATGGTGGAACAGCTTAATGCCTTCGCCTCGGAAGTAACCCGCGTAGCACTTGAAGTGGGTACAGAAGGAATTCTTGGCGGTCAGGCAAAGGTAAAAGGGGTTGGCGGTGTTTGGAAAGACCTTACAGATTCAGTAAATAAAATGGGAACAAACCTTACCCAGCAGGTGAGGAATATAGCGGAGGTTACAACTGCTGTTGCGAAAGGTGACTTATCACGGAAAATTACGGTTGATGCCCGGGGAGAAATTCAGGAATTAAAGAACACTATCAACACGATGGTGGATCAGTTAAACTCTTTTGCCCACGAAGTAACGAGGGTAGCGCGGGAGGTGGGTTCAGAAGGTGAGCTTGGAGGACAGGCTTTCGTACCCGGTGTAGCAGGTATCTGGAAAGATCTTACAGATTCTGTAAACCAGATGTCGTATAACTTAACCGCACAGGTAAGGAATATTGCCGAAGTAACAAAAGCGGTGGCCACCGGTGACTTATCCAAGTCTATTACTGCTGATGTAAAAGGAGAAATCCTGGATCTGAAAAATACAATCAACATAATGGTTGAACAATTGAATGCATTTGCCTCTGAGGTAACAAGGGTGGCACGTGAAGTGGGTATTGAAGGACGATTGGGTGGACAGGCATTTGTACCGGGTGTTGCCGGTACCTGGAAAGACTTGACGGATTCGGTGAATATCATGGCCTCAAATCTTACAAGCCAGGTAAGAGGTATCGCAAAGGTGGTAACATCTGTTGCCAATGGTAATATGAAACAAAAATTATTTATCAACGCGCAGGGAGAGGTTTATCAGCTTACAGAAACTATTAATGGAATGATTGACACACTTGCTGTTTTTGCCGAGCAGGTTACAACAGTAGCACGTGAGGTGGGTGTAGAAGGGAAACTTGGCGGACAGGCCAATGTACCGGGAGCTTCAGGTACATGGCTCGCTTTAACGAAGAACGTAAATCAGCTTGCTGAAAATTTAACAACGCAGGTCCGAAGCATTGCAGATGTGGCCTCAGCAGTTACAAAGGGTGACTTGACAAGAACTATTCGTGTGGAAGCTAAAGGTGAGGTGGAGGCTTTGAAAGATACTATCAACCAGATGATAGCCAACCTGAAAGAAACAACTATCGTAAATCAACAGCAGGATTGGTTGAAATCAAACCTGGCAAAATTTGCACAGATGCTGCAGGGACAACGAGATAAAAATGCTGTAGCGGATAAAATTATTTCTGAACTTGCTGAAGTAGTAAATGCCCGGCAAGGTGCTTTTTATATTTTACAGCAAAATGAAAATGAGGAAGAGGCTAAATTAAAATTATTCGCTTCGTATGCATATGAAAGGAAAAATGCGATTAACAAAGAATTTATTTTAGGTGAAAGTTTAGTTGGACAATGCGCACTGGATAAAGAAAGAATTTTACTTTCCAACGTTCCCGGTAGTTACTTAAGAATTCATTCCGGAATAGGTGAAGCACCACCATTAAATATTGTAATACTTCCGGTTCTCTTCGAAAATAATATTAAAGCCGTAATAGAACTTGCATCATTTGACAGCTTTAGTGATACACACCTGGATTTTCTTGATCAGCTTACTGAGAGTATTGGAATTGTGTTAAATAATATTGAAACCAATACAAGAACAGAAGAACTTCTTACACAATCGCAATCTCTGGCTAATGAATTAAAATCGCAGCAGGAAGAGCTTCGCAGAACCAATGAAGAATTGCATCACAAAGCTCACCTTCTCGAGAAACAAAAAGAGGAAGTGGAACAAATTAATAAAGAAGTTGAAGAGGCGAGACGATCATTGGAGGAAAAGGCAGAACAGCTTACACTTACGTCTAAATATAAATCTGAATTTCTTGCAAACATGTCGCATGAATTAAGAACTCCGCTTAATTCACTATTAATACTTGCGCAGCAATTGTATGAAAACAATGAAGGAAACCTGAATGATAAACAAATAAGATTTGCAAGAACCATTCATTCCTGTGGTGATGATCTCATCCAGTTAATTAATGATATTCTTGATCTTTCAAAAATTGAATCCGGTATTATATCCGCAGATATCTTACCTGTGAGTTTCTCTGAGATCGCAACCTTTACCGAAACTACTTTTAAGCCTATTGCTGAAGCCAAAAACCTCAATTTCGAAATAGAAATTAGTGATGAATTACCTCAGGTAATTGAAACCGATATTCAGCGGTTAAATCAGATACTTAAAAATTTACTGTCAAATGCCTTTAAGTTTACAGAAAAAGGCAGCGTTAAATTAAATATTACCAAGCAAAAGCGAGGATTTGATTCTGTTATTTCATTTGCAATAAAAGATACAGGCATTGGTATTTCAAAGAAAACACAAGGAATAATTTTTGAAGCATTCCAGCAGGCAGAAGGATCCACAAGCCGGAAATACGGTGGTACCGGTTTAGGATTATCTATCAGTAAAGGATTTGCAGAATTACTCGGTGGAACAATAACAGTAGAAAGTGTTTTAGGAAGAGGAAGTGAATTTACATTATACCTCCCTTTAAAATATAATTTTAATAATCTTTTGGTTCCTCCTCTAATTAATCATATTTACTCAGGTGA
>MWWI01000110.1_pt1 | contig 17856 bp, 31 predicted proteins | sample 1047321 | NCBI WGS metagenome assembly MWWI01 (sample SAMN06349966, study PRJNA376086) | soil metagenome | isolation source: FI-1 sample Antarctic (ecotone) soil | place: Antarctica | reverse complement strand
AAGCGGGGTTGGCTGTACATTTCAATGGGGCGCTTCTTCACCGCTCCGCCGCTCACCACGCCTTCTAGGATGATATGAACGCCGGTGCAGCTGGGCGACACCTCGACCTAGCCTTCCTGGACGGAGTTGATGAGCTTCCGCGCCCACTCTTCCACCGCTCCGGTCTCGGGGTCTCGGCAGTCGTCAAGGTCGATGCCGCAGAACGGGTCGGCGCTACAGAACATGAACCCTATGCCGTCGAAGCCCCCGACCGTGTACGCGGTCAAAGCCTCGTCGAAAGTGGCCCACGTCAGAAGGTCGGTGGAAGACGCACGCTCGAACGAGATCGCGCTGTAAGGAACTTTCGTCCACTCGTCCTCGCGTTCTTCCAGCCGCCAACAAACCCATTGAGGGCGCTCGGTGAGTTGCTCGGGGATATTCTCTAGGATCGGCGGATTAACCGCTGTCGATGCTTGGATCATGGTTTATACTCCTTTGTAGGTGCTTGGCTTGAGAAGAGCCCCGGGCCACGCCCGGGGCTCTTCTAGTTTTTCCGGCTACCAGGGAATCGAGTCGAAGTCCTCTTCGGCTTCAGACACGGCGGCCGCCACCTTCTCCGGCGTGGGAACCGGTTGCATTGTTTCCCAATCTACGGTCGATCCGGTAACCGCCCCGGTATTCGGGTTCTTGCTCGGCTTGACCCGACACAACATCTGGAAACCTTCGAGATCGTCGGCGTCAAGCTCGGGGATCTCGTCGTCGTCGAAGTAGCCGGGCTTCACTACCATCGTGAGAGCCCCGAGTTTGGAATTCTCCTGGTTGTGCCACTCGCCCTTCTTGTTCTTTTTGTACTTAAATGCCTCAAAGAACGTAGTGCCGTTGTCGGCGCCGTCGTTGCCGTCGTCGATAACCTCGACGGAGCACTTAAAGCACGGATCGAAGGTGAATTCCGCACCGTCGCTCTTGCGCGACACGGTGTACGGTTGTTCGTACTCTTCCACGTCAAAGAGCTTGACTCGAGCATTGCCGAGGTTGAGGACCGGGGCTCCGCCCGTTCCGTCGTCTTTGCTGCGGGGTAAAGGCATGTTTCTCGCCTTCCTTTCACTACGGGATGGCACAGTTTGTGCCGGATTAGTTACAAGGCGTCTTGCGGCTGAAGCGCCGCGGGGTTAGTATTAAGCTATTACAGACGGCCTCCTTAACAGGTCGTGTTTGCCGGCTGCGGACCGGCGAGGGGCGCATTTCTTGAGGCTGTAGCGCCAGCGCCCCTCTACTGCTGTATACTACCACACTACGTGTACCGCGCAAAGTACGTTTTCATGGTACACTTCGTTAGTTGGCTAACCAAAAGGAGGTACGTTGGTGGACATCGCGGGGCGGGTAAGGACAGCACGAAAGCGCGCGCAACTATCGCAGGAAGCTCTTGCGCGTTTGGCGGGCACGAGCGTGGGCGCAGTAAGAATGATCGAACAGCGCGAACGAACGGACCCTCACTATTCAACGCTTGAGAAGCTTGCTGGGGCGCTGGAGATGTCTGTGGCTGAGCTAGTAGAAGGACAGGCCGACCGGGGAAAAGTCCTAGCCCAGTAGAGCTGGGCGCGTTAGAGGAAGATGAGGGACGACGCTCCGTACCAGAAGCTCTAAACTCCTACACGACCCGTAGGACCAAGACTCTTGAGGCTGAACTGAAAGACAAGGATTCCCCTCACTTCAAGAACCCTACCGCGGCCACACTCTGGGTTGCCGCAGTTCAGCGAGAGGCCAAGGATTGGGCGGATTGTGCCGTAGAAGAATGGGCTACCCTATTCCCACAGGGAGGTGGTTTTACCGACCCCGAAACCTGGCGCGATGCTTTCAAGGTTTTGGGACCCCTCATGACCTTTCACGAGATAACTCGCAGAGCTGAGAAGCGCATCACCGAAATGAAGGACCAACCGGACGAGCTGGCCCAGAAGAGGCTGGAGAAGGATCGGTGCGGAGCCCAAGAAAGCGAGCGCAGGCTTAATGAATTTCGGGCCGCTAGTGGATAGGGAAGAGACCCTAGAAGACTTGGGCAGCGAGATGACCGCTCTAGAAATAGAGATCTCGCGCCAGCGCCTCATACGCGAGCGTTCCACGTACCGCCTGGAACAGCTTCTTAGGGAGAGGGAGAGAGTAGGCCGTCACCTCGACTTGGTGCTCCAAGAGGAAGCGTCGTGAGCGTACCCCAAGCCTCTCATAACACCGGTCCTAGTGGCCTAGGCCGCCACGGGCCGGGAGATAGTCCACTTCCCTATAATACTTCGGAGACGCTTTCTACCCTCCAGGCGGGACGGCCTTCCTCGACCGGGGCCGAGCCAAGCATTCCGCACGATCAGGATGAGGGGCAACCGGAAAGGAGTACCTAGGAGTGGGAATGCTCGACGTAGCGGCAGCTGAGCGGGCGGAGAAGGCGGAGAGGAGCCTCGACCAACTCGTCGAAGCCCGCTCCCGCTCTCAGGAAGAGGCAACGCGCAACGAGGAGGTGTGGAAGGCATCCACGAGGCGTTTCAACCAGACTCGACACCAGGAGTATGCTCAGGGTTGGTACGAGCACCACGAACGCCAGCTCGCCGCCCTCGAGGCTACGTTCTCTGTTCTCACCGCTCGCCACAAGTCCGAACGGGACCGCTACGCTGCGTTGCTGGGCATCAACGTGCCCGACGACGGCGCCGACGGCCCGGAGGTAGCGTGATGTCCACGGGGTCCCGGAGCCCGGCGAGCCCCACGAGACGCCGGCCGAAGAAGTGTCGAGCATGCTCGTTACCCGCCGGCGAGCTGGAGCTGCTCAACGGTGGTTTGCTCTCCGGCTGGAGCCCGAGGAGCCTCGCGCCGCGGTTCGGTACCCTCACGAGGAAGGACGTGGCCGGGCACATGCGTAATTGTGTTGCAAGCGAAGCAGGAAAGGAGTAGTAGCTTGGTACTTAATACTTCCTCCGGGCCGGTCCCCTATGATAGGTCGAGGCCGGGGCACACGGTCAATACGAGCGATATCCTCGAACCACCCCAGATGCAGTACCTCGACGAACCGCCGGAGATCCTGTCCGTAATGCCCGCGGGGGACTGGAAGGCCCTGGTCGGAGACGAGGTCGTCGCCCTCGTGGCGTTCGTCGCGCTAGACGACGCATCCATGTACGGCGTCGCGGTTGGTGAGGACGGCAGGATCGACCTCACCGAGAACAACGTCGAGAAGCACCCCGGGTTCACGGGATACAAGCAAGCAAACGAACCAAAGGAGAACCAACATGGCTAGCAAAGTCTTGGAGCTTAAAAAGCAATACGGCGAAGAGCTGACCCGTCTACTCAACGAAAGTTTCGAAATCCGGGCCTCCGCGCAGGAGTACGAGGGCCAGTTTTCTAAGGCGGTTGCCGACCGAATGGGCCCCCAAGAACTGGACCGAATCCGCGCCGCGCAAGCCGCGGAATGGGCGGATGGAGAAATGGATCGGGTCCGCTCCCGCTACGTCGAGCTGGAATTGGAACTCAGGGTGGCGATTGACGAGGCGAACCTCGCCGCAGAGCGGGAATTAGCCCCGACGGACGTCACCACCGAAGCTGTATTGTTGGCAACGAAAATGAAAGAAGAAGAGCTTGTCGACAGTATGGACGCCGCCGCCGGGCTCGGTGACGTGGGCGTAGAAACGGTGAAACTTTGTCTCAGCATGGCTCGTCGGAAGGAGGGCTACGACATGGCGATCGAGCGCGCGTTGGCGCTTCTTCCCGACCTCCGGGACGCTTACGACGATACCCTTCTCGCTGCAGAGGAGCCTTCTCCGAACGACGAACCCGGAGAGGGGTGGGAGCAGTTCGCGGCCGACGCTCCAACCGCGGAGACCATCCTCTGGACCGGCCGCCAGCATGACATGAATTTGACCGCGCAGATGAGATAGCCCGATGCGATACGACAAACATGGCGAGGAACTCTCTCCGGGGTTGCAAGTCTTCGCCCCCGGCGAGGCGCTCCCCCAGCCCCACGTTCCCGCCGCCACCCCGCGCTCGTTCGAGCCGGGACAGCACCCGCTGGACACCCCACCACGTCCTCCTATCCGGTTGGTAGGTCGACGGAAGATTGAGCTGAGATGAAAACCATCGCTAAGAGAGGGGGCGGGGGGTATGCCCAGGTGTAGCGGAGTAAAGCGGGATAACAGCCAGTGCGAGCGCATCGTGGGGGAGTCCAACGCTTATTGTTTCGCCCACGACCCTCTGCGCAAGGCGGAGCGCTCCGCCAACGCCTCGAAGGCTGGCAAGAGCAAGCAAAGCCAGGCTATCGGTGACCTCCACGCGCTCAAAGAGAAGCTCATCAAGTTGGGCGACGACCTGGTCGCCGGTAAAGCTCACCGAGGCAACGCCGCCGTGGCTGCAACCTGCTACGGAATGGCCATCAAGGCCACGGAGGCCGAGGTCAAGGTTAGAGAGCTCCAGGAATCTCGCCTCGTCGAGACCCAGCTGCGCGTCCAAGAGCAGACCGAGATCATCTCCAGGATGGAGCAATTGGAAGAGCGGCTGGCGCTAGATAAGAAATCGGAAGGTAGGAGATCTCCGTGGGGCGCCTAAGAAGCTGGATAGAGCGATTGGAGCGCGACAGCCGGGACGAAGAGATCGTTATTCCACAACAGGACGGCACGGTGGCCAAGTTCCCCGCCGACGCGGCCCTCGAGGCGTTTGGACGCGAGGCCGAACGGTTCCGAGCCATTCACCGGGGGGAGGATCCCGGCGAGGCACATCCCCTCACCGTGGCCAAGCGCGGCGCCCGGTACGCTCAGCCGTTCATCTTTGACGCAGACAACCAGCCCAGGAGCGCTCAGGCTGAATGACGGTAGGTGGTTTCTCCTCGGCCAAAGGCGGCCACGAGGAGTGTAATGACTTCCAGCCCCACCGCTCCGGCGTTATGGCTCTGGTCATTCCTTTCCGGCGCTATAACGTCCAGCCGGGGGCGTCTACATAGACGAACGAGAGCTCGCAGTTCCTTCGGCTCATCGTCCCCCGGCCTCTGGCTTCGCCGGGAGCGCCCCGAACCTTAGAGGCCGAAGAAGCGCCTCCAGAATCCTCTATGGCGTCCGCTCTCCGCGTCCGGCGCCCCGCTGCCATCCCCGGTCTCCGCGTCCCTTAGAGCGGCACCTCGTGGCTCTGGTGAGCCGTTAGGGTTGAGGGTGTCCGGTGGGGCCTCGATCGCCGGGATGCGCTCCAAGGCGGCGGCCAGTAGATGGTCTTTGCGGCGGGCTTCGTCCTGCCAGACCTCGACCTCGCGGCGCAGATATTCGACCTGATCCTGCAGACTCTCCACCAGGGCGGTCGAGCCCTCGTGTCCGGACGTGTCCTCGGACATGTCTCTGTTTGTCGCCGACGCGTCTTCGGATGTCGCCGACGTGTCCACGTAGACGAACACCTCGCCGTCGGGATTCGAATCCCACTTTATGCGGCCACGTTTTACGCGCTTGCGCACAGCATCGCGGGTCACGCCGAGTCTGTCTGCCGCTTCCGCTACGGTTATCCTGTCCATCAACCTTCCCGCCGTGTCGCCGACAGTGTCCGTCGTGTCGCCGACAATGTCCGTGGGTGTCGCCGACGCTGTCGGGATGGCAGCCTAAATCATCGTGAAGCCCGACTACAGAGTCTTTCGCGCAGACCACAATACCTGTGGTTCAGGGACGTAAGAGACCGCAAGGGACGGCCTCGGAGGATCAGGAGTTTATTCAGGAAACGGTATCTTTATCCCGACTGTGGATAACCCCGACCAAGCTCTCGAAGGACGCCCTGGCGAGCGTCGAATTCGGCGACGGCATTCACGCTGGTGGATAATCATGCGGCCGGTCGCAACGTATGTACTGTCGGGTTTCCGAGAATTTTCTTTCCCGGACGCTCGGCGTGGTTCGGAGTTACAAGGCTTTCCCCCGGTCCAACAGAGGTGGGGCCACAACGCTTCTAACGCGCCAACAATTGCTCCCCAAGGAGCAATTTCGGTTCCACCCCACGCCGGCGAAGATCGGCAGCTGCAACTTGCACGAGGCACACTGGACTTCAACAATTGTCATACGGTCTCACCCCACGCCGGCGAAGATCGGCAGCTGCAACTTCTATAACAGAAGTTGACGACCCCTTGAGCGGTCAAGCACTTCGCAAGAAGATAGATAATCGTCGGAGCTCCGACGGTTCTGACTCCACCGAGTCTCACCCCACGCCGGCGAAGATCGGCAGCTGCAACTCAGTAAAGGTAGTATTACTACCTTTACCCTCTTTCTCTTCTTCCTCTAGTCTCACCCCACGCCGGCGAAGATCGGCAGCTGCAACGGTAGGGGTAATAAAACGGTTGATATTATCAACCGTTTACAGGGTCTCACCCCACGCCGGCGAAGATCGGCAGCTGCAACCGAGAGTTTGCGGGCATTCTTCGAACGCTAGCCCGCTTGCAATAGTCAAAAACCGTTCTTGATACCGTGTGCTACGTGGGATAGTTCGCAAACCTACGGGGCCACGAGACGGAAACGGGGTTTGCGAAAACGCACGAAAAGAGGGGAGCCTAGAACCTCGCATTGCCCCGGTCCTATAGGTCTATGCGACCGGGGGAGAAAGAAGATGCTCGCCGAGAAGTATTATGTGGTGGTTGGCGCGCACGACAAAAGGGCCGGAGCCCCGATCAGGAGCCCCGGCCCGATCACGGTGATCGACTAGCGCTCTGCGGCGGCCCGGAGCTTCGCTGCCCGCCTTTGCGGCGTGATCCACCGCCGCTCATAGTCGGCTTCGGCCTGGACCAGTTGGGCAGAGGCCCGCTCCCTCAAGGGCTCGAGCTCCCGCACTAGCTCGGGGAGGCCTTCACCTTGCGCCTCGCGCATGAACCGGCAGAGGAGGTACCGCGTGTCTGCCCACCACTCGACTGGCCCGTCCCCCGAGTATTCGGAGTCGTAATCGAAGGTCGTCACGGTCGGATCCGCGCGGCCCTCTATGAGCGGATAGGCAAGGTACAGCGCCTTCTGGTGATCCTTTTCGCACCCAGAGCGGGCGGCACTGTTTAGCGTACCCGCTTCCTCAAGGGCGCGCAGTGAGACCAGGTTGGACCCGGGGCGCCCATTCTCCGCGCCCCGGAGGGCCTGCATCTCGATCTCGGCATCCTCGGTGAGCTCCGCAAGGGCCGCTGCTTCGGCCTCGGCACCGTGTACCTCGCAGAACGACAAGTTCCACACCATCCCGGTCCCGGGCCGTCCACAAGGCCCTCCTGCGTCGGGGTGACTGACCACGCAGTCCTCGCCGCCGGCTTCGCCGCCGCCGCACCAGCCCCGGGCGATGCCCAAAGCTCTCTCCATCACGTTCTTCATCGACTCTTCCGTCACTTGCTTCTCCTCTCCTCGACTCTTGATTTAGGGTTCGCGCCAGCGTGAACCCTCTACCGGTGGTTACGGGGACCGTGGTGGCCCCCTCGCTCTGGTCGTGTGCATGGGCTATCAGCCGGGCAGGATGAAGAGCACGACGCAGGACGGACTGTAGAGAGCCTCCCGGCCGTCCGCCGGGTCTGGGTACCAGCCCGCTTCTCGCAGCCGCTCCACCGTCTCGACTGAGACCTCCTCCGCGTTGACCCACGAACACCGCTCGGCTTCGCCGGGCGTGGTCAACGCGAAGAACAACATCGCCACGAGGGCCGCCAGCGCGAGGACCAGGATGCCTGTCCACACCAACCCGAGCCGCCTCACGAGCCCACCAGGCGGCCGAGGATTGCCCCCACCGCGTAGGACGGGGCCGCGAAGAGCAGCCCCGCCAGTATCGCCCGCGTCACGCCCAGTACCCCCCGTTCACGCAGTCGGCACAAAGCCGGTCGCCGGCGAACCAGCTCAAGAGTTCGTCTTCTTCTCGAACCTCGCTCACGAACCGCCACGGGACGCGATTACCGCAACAGTCACAGAGCGTGCTCTTGGCGCGGGCGGTCGTGGCGGCAACGATGTGTTTGCAGGCGGAGCCAGACTCGCCCCGGTACTCGAAGTCAGCACACTCGCACGACTCACCCCGACGACCAAGCACTACCTCGTAAACGCTGGTGAGGTCGTGTTGGGAGGGGACGAGCCAAACGCCGTGCTCGAAGCGGATCTCGTCGCCGTGCTCTTCCCAAAGCTGGCGTCCGCGCTCGACTCTGGTGGTGGATGGTGGCGCTGGTTGCGCTAGACTCTGCTTGATCAAGAGTTCCTCCTCTTGGTCCGGGCCCTGGGAGCTGCTAACTCCGCGGGGCCATCTTTATCAACAACCGTATTGTCTCAACTTGTCCCTAGAAAATCAAGGGGTTTTGGTTTAAAATTAGGGACATGGAAGAAAAAACCAAGTATCACACATTGACTCGACTTGGCGAGTGGCGTAAGGAACGGAGGCTTACCCAGGAGGAGCTTGCCCGGGCGTCCGGGGTGGGGCGTACCACCATAGCGGCGTTGGAGACGGGCAAGCGTCGGGCTTATTCTTCGACCGCGCGCAAGCTCGCCAAGGTCTTGAAGGTGAAGCCCGAAGCGCTGGCATAATAAGAGGGGCCGGGGCTTAGTGTCCTCCGGTCCCTCTTATTATCGGTCTCGCGTCTCGTACAGGCGCCTTCGGTCTATCTCTTCGGGGCCCAAGTCCTGGCTAGACTGCCCCTCACCGCGCACCGCCGGCCAGCGCGACTATCAGGTCGTTTATCTGGTCTTCGGATAGGTGCCGGGCGAGGGTACGTGCTATGGACCGGGGCTCTAGGGTGACGGTTATGGTCCTCTTACGGAAGCCTGCTTCTATGGCAGCGGCATTAGCGGACAACTCGCCGTCTAGCACCTTGTCCGCCAGGTCGGGACGGTCGCGCTTTAAGCGGCGGAGGGCGTAGGTCTCTGAGTTCCCCCCCCGTAAACGGTTGACATTGTTAACCGTTTTATTACCCCTACCCGGACCAGGGTTTCCGTCTCCCACCGTGGGTTTCGGCAGCTCCGGGTTCAGTTGGTCGAGCACCTTCTTGCGCATCTTTGAGTAGTATTCCGCTGCCGTTGGGAAGTATTTTTCCTTGCGGTGACGTATGTGATACGCTGCTTTAAATTGCTCCAGAGGAATATCTAGCCCATCTGGTGCAGGGCTAGATATAAACTCCTGGAAGCTAAGGCCTAGTTGTAGCCAAGCCTCCTTTTCTACGGCTTCAGCTAATCCCTCTAAGAAATGCGAGAGGTTGCCGCCATCGTGGTGATCCCACATAGCATGGAGCCGCATACGGATAACCTCTGCTTCTGAGAGGTGTTTGTTTGTAACTCTATTAGTCTCCACTTAGTCCACGGAATTCTTTGTTGATTTCTTCATGCAGGGTACGATCGAAACTTGACCAAGAGGGCAGGGGCGCTCCCCGTCCATAATGGCAACGCAGTACTCGCAGTCATCGAAATCCGTGGGCGCGGAAATCCACAACGCCTCTACATCAATCATCGCCTGGAGTACATGCTCGGGGAGACCTGAGCGAAACCGCACCAGGTCTCTGTAGGCTGTTTTCGGCATTATTCTTCCTCCTCTTCTATCGCGCCTCGGCCCTAAATCAGGCTACGAAACATCGGCAATCACGGCAGTTCGGCAGCTGGTCGTACAAACGCTCGTAAACCAAGTCGTACGCTTCCTGTGTCCGCAGCTGTGGGCTGTCTGCCGTCCAACCCGCTAGCTGGCACACGCGTTCCTTGAACCCGTGCTCGACATCCATGTAGCCGTACCATATTGCGTTGGCGCAGAATAACTCCCCGCCTTTATCCGCCACGGCCATCACGTCGCGCTCCAACGCCTGGAGCCTCGGCTCCGCCTCTATTAACGCCTCCCACGACAACGATTCGCCTCGAAGCGCGTCCTCGGATGCCCCGCCCCAGTCTAGCGATGAGAAGTCGCTCCCACGGTAAACCACTAGCCTATCCGTGGTTTCATTCATTGGGAGTGTCACCACCTCCCAAGAGAAGCCGCCCTCAGCATCCCTGCCGAAGTACAGGTCCCATACATGCCCGGCTTCGCACCGGAATCCCGTATTGAGATAGTCTTCGCCAACCGTGGTCGTGCGGCGTAGACCTGCGGCTGGAGCGCCGCAGGTCGGGCACTGGAGCGGCCCTCTAGCGTGTCCGCCGATGGCGCTTCCCTGCAATTCACTCGTCTCTATCTGCATCTATTCCTCCTCTTCTAGATAGTCCTCGTAAACAATCCCGTGGTCAGTCACCGCCGGATGCGTCCACATCTCGATACGTTCGGCCTCCCAGATATCCTCCATCTCTCGCGCCGTCAGGCGGTAGGCTTTGCGGTTGCCGTCCCTATAAAGCTCCTTCCTCTTGAACGCCTCCCTCTTCGCCCAGTCCGGTGCATCATTTGTGGCCACGTCGTACCACTCGCCGGAGGTTGGATCGTGTATAGAGAGGTAGCCGAAAACTCGAGACCACGCGGCGACGAGACCCAGGTGCTCGGCCTCCGAAGGGGTTTCGGCGGTTTTGGCGGTTGGGGTTTGGACACTTTCTGAAAAGTTTTGGGCCTCGGTTTGAGTTTCGGCGGTTTTGGCGGTTGGATTTCGGGGGTCCGCTGGAAAATTCTGGCCCTCGACTTGAGTTTTGGCGGTTTTGGCAGTTGGGGTTTGGACGTTCCCTGAAAACTCACCAACCCTCTCGCGCAAAGTAGTAGTAGTATTATGTGGAGTATTCTTTTCTTTTAGTAACTCATTGAGCCTTTCTCGCCATCTATTGTTCATACGAACCACCTCGAAATTTTCGAGAAATGCCCAAAGGCGACCCGCCAAAACCGCCAAAACTCTTGACGCTCATTAGTCGTCTCTCAGGGAGGGGTGGACATGGAGTTCTTCGGACGGGCGGCCACCGCCGGCGGGTTTGACCGTCTCTCGCCTCGCCCAGCCGTGTTCCTCCAGGACCTCTACCGCTCGTCGGAGGTCGTCGGCGGTTGCCAAACCCTGCCAACCCTTCCTCCAGATATCCCGGGTCTTCATCCCGTGGATTACGTCTCCGCCTTCGATGTGATCCAGGAGAGCCACGGCAGCCATGACCGGTGCCATGAGCGCCGGATGGTAGAGGCGCATCGCATGACTCTCCAGGTACTCACACCAAACGGCCGCCCGCGCGGCGGATATTGCCCCGACCGCGCCCTTATCCCTCCCCTCGTCTCGATGGCTGACGTACCTCAAGACCTCGAAGATGAGCGCGAGGCTAGCGAACAAACTCCGGTATTTGAGGAAGTGAGCTTCGACGGCCGTCGGGTACACCCCCGACCGGATGCGGGGTTCGAACTCGTCCCGCCACTCGTCGAATATTGCCTGCGCCTCTTGCGTGAACCGCACGAACGGAACCTCCTCCGGATCGGACTCCTCCTCCGGGTCCGTAGGCTCAAAGGCGTCGAGTTTTGCCCCGAACTCCTCTGCGTTGAAGGCTGCGAGCGCCTTGAAGATCTTGAACACGGCGCCCTTGGTCTCTGGGTCGGGGTGCTCGTCTACGCGCCCGTAGGGGCGTGCGTCGGGCCAGACGAGCACCTGAAAACGCTGGAGGAGCCCGTCGGCCTTCTCGCTCTCGGACAGCGCGTCTTGTACGTAAGTCATGAGCGGCCCGGGCTGTATGCCTCCGAAGATGGATAGGCACAGGGCGGGGACGTGAATAGACCCGCGGGAGATGAGGTCCACCTGGTGAGGCTTGTCGCCGACCCAGGACTCCAAGAAGAATGCCCGAGCACCCTCACGACCTGCCCTATCTAAAGCCGAGAGCCAGCCCATAAGCTCATCACGGTCATTGAGGAGGCCGTTGGGGTTGTCCCTGAGAAGCACTCCGAGTTTCTCGACGGTGGCGTCGGAGGTGGTAAACCGCTCCTCTGTAGGCTCATCGGACTCTGACAACCCGGCGAGTTCTTCTCGGATACTGGATATCGCGGCCGGATCGTCGTCCTTGACGGCTTTCTTGAGTTCGTCTTTGAGATGCTTGCCGCGTATCTCCTTCTCGATAGCGTCGAGCTCGTGGTCTTTGGACTTTGCCTTAAACCGTTCTTGCGCCTCGGTGCTGAGCCGGGTGATGGCGGCCAGCCCGGCCGCCTGGGCGGGGCTCTTCATGCTCGACGGCGTACCCACGTTCGCACCCCACAGGTTAGGGGTAACTTGCCAATCGTCACGGGCCTTTGGGCGTAGCGCCAATCTTCGGCCGATGACGGCTCCTGCCGCAACGACGAGGCTGGCTGCTATGAAATCCGGAGCTACGTTGTCCATCCGGCGCGCGGCATCCACAACGTGACTCCCTAGCGGCTCCGGGAGCATGCCGGCGGTGAAGGGTGCAACCGGCGGAAGGGCGTCGTCAAGTGCTCTTGGCTCCGTCCAAGGCTCCTCCTCGTCCGGCGCGTAAGTCTCCGCTGCTTCGACCAATGCGAAGAACTCTTCTGGCGTGTGACCGGCGTCGAGCCAGTCGGTAAGGTCTCCTTTCTCTGGTAGGTCAGGGAGACTCACCACCTTTACGTCTCGACTAGTCGGGACAATGCTCCGCGCCACCGTATCGGCGTACTCGCGTCCTTCGTCGTCGTTGTCCGGGATGATGACGGCATCGGCCCCGACGTAGAAGCCTTTAAACTCCGGCCTCCAGGTCTTCACCCCACCGCTCGTCGTCGCCACCACGCCTAGCTTCTCCCGAGCCGTCTCAACATCCTTCGGACCCTCAAGGTGGTAGATGGTCTTGCCGGCGCGTACGCCGTCCACGAGCTCGGGTAGGTTGTAGAGGACTCTCGGGACGTCGCCAAGGGCTCCTTTCCCTCCCCTCCATAAGCCGCCACCGACCTTCCGGTAATACTCTTTCCTGTGGCGCTGGATGTAGAGGACCTCGCCGGCGAGGTTGGTGAACTCCCAATACGTGCCGTCCGGCAGATCGTCGGTAGATAGGAGCTCGTCGACGGTTGCCGAGTCCTTCGTCGACGGGGTCTTCGTCGACCCGGCCTTCTTGGCGGGGCCCGCTGGGCGATATCCATTGTGAGCGAAGAGGTCAACCATGCCCAGGCCGAGCGCGTTTACTATTTCCCGTTGCTCGCACCCGGCGTGACATACGAGAAGGGCGCGGCCATCGTCGCCCTCAGTGACAGATAACGAGTCTTCAGAGTTGCCTTGGTGCGCCGGGCAGCGCGCTCGAAACTCGCCCCGGTGCTCCTTGTAGCTCTCCAGGCAACCGACGACCCTCTCGACCGGTGAAAGTTGGTTAGTCATAGGGTATCCTTACCGTAGATGGAAGGGGCCGGTTAACCGGCCCCTTCGGCTTTCCCGAATTAAAATGGGATGTCGGAAAAGTCCTCGTCGTTCTCTGCTTCCGCGCTGGCCTTCGTGTTGCGGATCTCGGCCTCCCTCTCATCAGCGCCGCCAGCTGCGCGGATGCTCTTCCAGTTGATAGTACTGCCCGTAAGCGGATTACCTTTCGGGTCGGTCTTCGGCTCGATCTGGGCAACGAACATCCAACCCTCGAAGTCGGCTTCCTCGAATTCCGCCGCTTCGTCTTCGAACCACTCCTCGCCGTAGCGAACCGTGATCAGGTTGCCGAGCTTGGAGTACTTGGCGAAAATCCAATCGCCGTCGTCGTCCTTCTTGAGCTTGAAACGATCGTAAAATTTCACACCCTCATCATTGCCAGACTCGACGAGGTTCTTGACGACCTCGATCTTCAGGCTTAGGTTGGGCTCGGCCACGAACGACCGGCCGTTGTCGAGGTTCACTTCTTTCTCCTCGAGGACCAGTTCGGCCTCGACAATCTGCAGTTTTGCCGCCAGGATGTCGAGGCTTGGGGCGCCGCCACCAGAGGCGGACTTCTTGACCATAACCATAGAGTTGTTCTCGCTTTCTTTCGTGGGGTAGGCACGCGGTGCCTATAGCAAAGCCTTTTGCGCCCTAAGACTAGGCGCCGGTGTTATGATGTTCCCTGAGGGCACCGCCTTCCTATACTTAGAGCCTGCGTCCACCTCTGCCAAAAGGTCCGCGGGCTCTTCCTTTGTCCGTACTGCTTATTTTCTCAGAGACTTTGACAAAAGTAAAGAGTCGTGAGAGAATTTTATTTAGTGATGTCTGCTCCGGAGGCTCTGAATGTATACAGTTAGGCAGCTACGGTTAGAGAAGGGGTGGAATCAGAACGAGCTAGCGTTCCATGCTGATTTAGCGCCGTCTGTAATTAGCCAGGTAGAGACCGGCAAGCGTGAACCAAGCGCCACGTCTTTGCGCAAACTAGCCAATGCCCTAGGTGTTGATGTCCCTGACCTTTTCGAGAGAGATAATTCCCCAAAGCTAGAGGAGCCGGCGCGCCCAAAAGCACTAGCCCAGTAGGCCTGGGCGCACCGGAGGAAGATGAGGGACGACGCTCCGCACCAGAAGCTCTAAGCTCCTACACGACCCGTAGGACCAAGACTCTTGAGGCTGAACTGAAAGACAAGGATTCCCCTCACTTCAAGAACCCTACCGCGGCCACACTCTGGGTTGCCGCAGTTCAGCGAGAGGCCAAGGATTGGGCGGATTGTGCCGTAGAAGAATGGGCTACCCTATTCCCACAGGGAGGTGGTTTTACCGACCCCGAAACCTGGCGCGATGCTTTCAAGGTTTTGGGACCCCTCATGACCTTTCACGAGATAACTCGCAGAGCTGAGAAGCGCATCACCGAAATGAAGGACCAACCGGACGAGCTGGCCCAGAAGAGGCTGGAGAAGGATCGGTGCGGAGCCCAAGAAAGCGAGCGCAGGCTTAATGAATTTCGGGCCGCTAGTGGATAGGGAAGAGACCCTAGAAGACTTGGGCAGCGAGATGACCGCTCTAGAAATAGAGATCTCGCGCCAGCGCCTCATACGCGAGCGTTCCACGTACCGCCTGGAACAGCTTCTTAGGGAGAGGGAGAGAGTAGGCCGTCACCTCGACTTGGTGCTCCAAGAGGAAGCGTCGTGAGCGTACCCCAAGCCTCTCATAACACCGGTCCTAGTGGCCTAGGCCGCCACGGGCCGGGAGATAGTCCACTTCCCTATAATACTTCGGAGACGCTTTCTACCCTCCAGGCGGGACGGCCTTCCTCGACCGGGGCCGAGCCAAGCATTCCGCACGATCAGGATGAGGGGCAACCGGAAAGGAGTACCTAGGAGTGGGAATGCTCGACGTAGCGGCAGCTGAGCGGGCGGAGAAGGCGGAGAGGAGCCTCGACCAACTCGTCGAAGCCCGCTCCCGCTCTCAGGAAGAGGCAACGCGCAACGAGGAGGTGTGGAAGGCATCCACGAGGCGTTTCAACCAGACTCGACACCAGGAGTATGCTCAGGGTTGGTACGAGCACCACGAACGCCAGCTCGCCGCCCTCGAGGCTACGTTCTCTGTTCTCACCGCTCGCCACAAGTCCGAACGGGACCGCTACGCTGCGTTGCTGGGCATCAACGTGCCCGACGACGGCGCCGACGGCCCGGAGGTAGCGTGATGTCCACGGGGTCCCGGAGCCCGGCGAGCCCCACGAGACGCCGGCCGAAGAAGTGTCGAGCATGCTCGTTACCCGCCGGCGAGCTGGAGCTGCTCAACGGTGGTTTGCTCTCCGGCTGGAGCCCGAGGAGCCTCGCGCCGCGGTTCGGTACCCTCACGAGGAAGGACGTGGCCGGGCACATGCGTAATTGTGTTGCAAGCGAAGCAGGAAAGGAGTAGTAGCTTGGTACTTAATACTTCCTCCGGGCCGGTCCCCTATGATAGGTCGAGGCCGGGGCACACGGTCAATACGAGCGATATCCTCGAACCACCCCAGATGCAGTACCTCGACGAACCGCCGGAGATCCTGTCCGTAATGCCCGCGGGGGACTGGAAGGCCCTGGTCGGAGACGAGGTCGTCGCCCTCGTGGCGTTCGTCGCGCTAGACGACGCATCCATGTACGGCGTCGCGGTTGGTGAGGACGGCAGGATCGACCTCACCGAGAACAACGTCGAGAAGCACCCCGGGTTCACGGGATACAAGCAAGCAAACGAACCAAAGGAGAACCAACATGGCTAGCAAAGTCTTGGAGCTTAAAAAGCAATACGGCGAAGAGCTGACCCGTCTACTCAACGAAAGTTTCGAAATCCGGGCCTCCGCGCAGGAGTACGAGGGCCAGTTTTCTAAGGCGGTTGCCGACCGAATGGGCCCCCAAGAACTGGACCGAATCCGCGCCGCGCAAGCCGCGGAATGGGCGGATGGAGAAATGGATCGGGTCCGCTCCCGCTACGTCGAGCTGGAATTGGAACTCAGGGTGGCGATTGACGAGGCGAACCTCGCCGCAGAGCGGGAATTAGCCCCGACGGACGTCACCACCGAAGCTGTATTGTTGGCAACGAAAATGAAAGAAGAAGAGCTTGTCGACAGTATGGACGCCGCCGCCGGGCTCGGTGACGTGGGCGTAGAAACGGTGAAACTTTGTCTCAGCATGGCTCGTCGGAAGGAGGGCTACGACATGGCGATCGAGCGCGCGTTGGCGCTTCTTCCCGACCTCCGGGACGCTTACGACGATACCCTTCTCGCTGCAGAGGAGCCTTCTCCGAACGACGAACCCGGAGAGGGGTGGGAGCAGTTCGCGGCCGACGCTCCAACCGCGGAGACCATCCTCTGGACCGGCCGCCAGCATGACATGAATTTGACCGCGCAGATGAGATAGCCCGATGCGATACGACAAACATGGCGAGGAACTCTCGCCGGGGCTGCAAGTCTTCGCTCCCGGCGAGGCGCTCCCCCAGCCCCACGTTCCCGCCGCCACCCCGCGCTCTTTTCAGCCGGGGAGACATCCATTGGACACCGCTCCGGCCCTTCGTCGGCAGGTTGGACGTCGAATAACCGCCATCAACGACAAAGGGGGCGGGTAGAGTGGCTAAATGCCCGACGATTACTGGTAAAGGAACCCCTTGTAAGGGGTTCGTGCACCCGTCGAAGGAGTACTGTCCCGCCCACGATCCGAGTCGCGCCGAGGCACGCCGTGTAGCCGCGTCCAAGGCCGGCAGGTCCAAGGCCGGCTCGGAGCTTCACGGAATCAAGCAGACCCTAATCCAGCTTGCCGACGACGTGCTGGACAAGAAGGTCGACAGGGGTAATGCCGCCGTTGCGGCGACGTGCCTCGCCACCGCGATTAAAGCCGTCGAGGCCGAGGTCAAGGTCCGCGAGCTTCAGGAGTCGAGGTTGGTGGAGACCCAGCTGCGCGTCCAAGAGCAGACCGAGATCATCTCCAGGATGGAGCAATTGGAAGAGCGGCTGGCACTAGAGAAGAAATCGGAAGGTAGGAGATCTCCGTGGGGCGCCTAAGAAGCTGGATAGAGCGATTGGAGCGCGACAGCCGGGACGAACAGATCGTTATTCCACAACAGGATGGCTCCGTTGCCCGCTTTGGGACTCGAGATTTAGAGGAGGGTTTCCTCCACGAAGCGAACCGACTTCGGGCCATCCACCGGCGGCAGGATCCCGGCGAAGCGCATCCCTTGACAACGGCGAAACGCTCCGCCAGGTCCCCCCAACCGTTCACCTTTGATGCAGACAACCAGCCCAGGAGGACCGAAGGGAAGTAGTAGACGGTGGTTTCGACCCGGATACGGCCCCGGGGAGTGTAATGCGCTCCGGCGCCCCAGCAAACCCGGCGCGGTTTATTCCTTGCCGCGCCGGGGCTCCGGCCGTGGTCGCACCCTTCTCCCGGCTTTGGGAGAACGTGGGAGAAACCGGGAGCGCCCCGGCCCGATAGAGCTGCCCTCGCAACGGTGCGGACGGCGCCGGCCCTCTTTATTCATGAGCTGCCGAGAAGAAGCTTTTTCGGAAACTGAGCTTCCAATAAAGCCGTGTTCTCGGAAACGCGCTAAGGCTATATGCAACGACAAAGCCCCCGGTTGGGGACGTACCCGATGGCTCGGAGTTGCTAGTCTCGGGCCGGGGGTAGGTT
>MWWI01000109.1_pt1 | contig 17875 bp, 22 predicted proteins | sample 1047321 | NCBI WGS metagenome assembly MWWI01 (sample SAMN06349966, study PRJNA376086) | soil metagenome | isolation source: FI-1 sample Antarctic (ecotone) soil | place: Antarctica | reverse complement strand
ATTTCCTAAGCCCTTCTATATCCCCCAAACAACAAAAAAGGAGAATATATGGAAAATAATACAGATGAAATCATAGGAAGGCGAGATATTCGCGCAGTTAAAAACACTAAGGGTAGATTTATTTTTTGCACCCACGTAGTAGGAAACACGCTTAAAGCATCGAGGATTTTCGACGGCGACCTTCTGGTAGTTATGTCGGTCAAAGATTTTAACGAAAAAAGCCTTTACGTTTGGGAGACGCCCGAAGGCAGAACAGCTAAGTATGCGTTTGAATTCTTAGGAGATATTACCCTGCACAATAAGGGGACTTGGTTTCGCCGATTCAAAAAAAAAGAAGTAAAACTCTTGGGTTTGGTTGTTCGCATCGAACGTGATTTGGAGGTTTTGAATGACTAAATCAAAATTTATATTGCCAGCCGAAAGTGTCGAGCGCGTCAAAGCCGCCGTCGCTTCGATTCAAACAAAATACGGCATAACTGCCGCCGCCACCGGAAAAGACTTCAAACGAATTTGCGCGGGCGAGGAAATCGAAATTGAAAGTATGCCGCTTATTTGTGTCGGTTTTGCTTTACAGTGTCAAAATCAGCCGGATTTGCCCGATTGCAAAATCATTATGCTGTCCGAAAAACGGCGCGGTTTATTAACGACGAAATTCTTTTTCCTCGGCGCGTTCGTAATTCCTTCTATGTATGACTTGAACAAGTATTTTGCAGAAGAAGTGCCGAAAATCGAACTCGATACAAAACACGCCGAATCTAAATTATTCGCCGCTTTGCTGCTTAAACGAGGCGAGAAATAAATCGTCAACCACCGCCGGAAGCATCGAAACACTTCCGGCTTACTATTAAATAAAATATGGCTAAAATATGCTTTCAAGCGAAGGACTTTCGACAAAGTAATCTTGTCTTAATTGAGAAATGCAACACGATCCTGGAGCGCTACAACGCCGCCGGGTATGATATGACGGTTCGCCAGGTTTACTATCAATTGGTCGCTGCCGACGAAATTGAAAACAGCGTAAAGTCATACGATAAAATTCAAGTGCTTTTGAAGGATGCGCGGCTTGCCGGGCTGCTTGATTGGGATTACATCGTTGACCGGACACGGGAATTGAAAAGACAACCGGCCTGGGACTCGCCGGAAGACATCTTGGACTCGGTTCATAGAAGTTTCAGAATGGATAAGTGGGCAAGCCAGGTTTACCGCCCGGAGGTGTGGATCGAGAAGGATGCGCTGTCAGGCGTTTTCGAGCGCGTCTGTAATGAACTAAGCGTCCCGCTCTTTGCTTGTAAGGGCTATACATCGCTTTCGGAGCTGTTTGAGACTGGTTACCGGCGCTTTGCTTCTTATGACGAAGATGGGCAAATACCTTACATTCTGCACTTCGGCGATCACGATCCGAGCGGTATCGATATGAGCCGCGATATAGTTGACCGGGTAACATTTTTATCAAAGTCGGGCAAGCCCAAGTTTGAACGACTCGCCTTAAATATGAATCAGGTTAAGCAGTACCAGCCGCCGCCGAATTTTGCAAAAATAACGGACTCCCGCGCCCGTGATTACATCGTTAAATTCGGGGGAAACAGTTGGGAACTCGATGCGCTCGAGCCAACCGTTTTAGCCGGTCTGGTTCGAGATAATATTCTCGCTGTTCGCGATAATGATTTGTGGCAAGAAGCGATTAAGGAGGAAAATGAGCACCGTGCAAATTTAAGTAGAATCGCAGAAAACTACGACGACATTATGCAGATGCTGAACAGCGAGAGAAAGCAGGCGTAAAGGTTGAAGACGACCCTACGCAAAAAACTGCGCAGGGTTCGGTTAACGAATCAACATTCGAGGTCGGGGCAAAAAACTGCCCCGACCTCATCGGATGAGCCGTGAGTTTTTTATAGCAATGGTAAAAGTTTAGAAATAATAATCGACGATTATTGAAGAGACTCAAGTTAAACCTTGAGTCTTTTTCTTGCTTCAAATCGGGTCAAAAATGGGCATTTGTGCGCGCATGGGGATGGGGTCTGCGCAATAGTGTGCACAACAGTCAAAGTTAGATACGCTGGCGCCCGACATCTATCTGAAAACAAACGACTTATTTTCTCCGCACAGAATTGTGATAGATGGGCATATCAGCAGGTTTTCAAAGGTATAGTTTCCCCATTTTAAAATGGGTTCGAGAAACGCTACTAAATCAGCCCCATCCGAATCAGAACCGGCTACTGAATCAAAGCCCGCTCTGCTAAACTTTTGGTGGAGTGGTTAACTGGTTAACTGGTTTAGCCAGTCGATCAGTTGTGTTGGTTACGTTGGCAGCTTAATCCTGCTTAACTAGGTTAGCTAATGATGTCACCATCGAAGATAGAATCATCAATATCGTCTTCGTCTGCCGTCTCGCTGCCTGGCTGGCTTTGCAGACCTAGCAGACTTTCCAGCTTGCCGCGGCTGAGTTCGCCTACTGAGATTCTTATTTCAAACTCGTTTTCCGGAAACTGGTCGAGCGCGGCGGTGGTTGCTATTTCTCTGGCTTCTTTCGCGTCCTTAGCTTCGCACAAAGTCGCGCTGAACTCCATTTCGCTGTGTACGCGGTTAATTACGTCGATTTCTCCGATTACCTCAAGCCGCGCTTTATAAGCCACTATTATGCAATTGAAAAATCTGGCTTTTCCACTCGTTTTTTCTGCCATAATATACAGTTTAAGCATCGGCAGTCTTGATAATCAAGCCGTGTAAAACCCCGAAGCTATTGACGTTTTCGCTGACTTCCTGAACTATAACACCTTTATCCATCGTTAATTTAATTTCGTGCTTGTGCGTTACGGTTGAACTCCGTGCCATTCGGCTTTCCTGTATATCCCTAACACTACCATCACCCCCGTACGCCGTCCCGCCGTTTGAGCTTCCCGTTCTGCCCTGCCCGGTAGAGATTGCGCCGGAAGACGTTTGAGATTTGAACGCGCCCGCCGCGCTGCCCTGACTGAAAGAATTTCCGGCGGTTAATCTTCCGGCGACGCCCGAGCCGAGCGCGATGCTTCCCATTAAAGCCGCCGCCTGAAAATGCAGCGTTGCCGGACCGTAAATCGCCGCGCCCCACGGTGTCAAAGCCGCAATGCCGTAAGCTAATTCCATAACGGCGATGGTTGCCGCCTGCGCCGAAACGCTTGCCAGAACGGACGCGACGAGTTTTTGCATCGACTGCCCGCCCGTATTACCGAGCAATACGAAATTCTGCACCACCGAACCGAGACCTTGAGCTAGCGAGCGCAACGAATCACCGGCAATGTTTTTCAATTCCCCAAATATATTCGAGAGTTTTGTAACGCGATTGCCTGCATCATCAATCGAAGTTAAAACCGATTCGCCTAAAAACAGATCGGGTTTTTCTTTCTCGCCTTCATTAACTACCCGCTCGCGCCCGCCGGTCGTCAAACCGTTGTCGGCGCTTTCCTGCTGAACGCGCAGCATCTCTTTCATCTGCTCGACCGTCCAGCCCAAAGCCTCGGCTCGCTTGCGGAGCGCTTCGGTGATTTCCGGGTCGGCGAGAAGTTTATTAAGTCTTTGTAATCCTGTCTGTAAACCCGTATCGCCGACGCTTAAACCTAAATCGGCGAATATGTCGCCGACAGTTTCCAGAGCTTTGGAGAACGATTCGACGTTGCGGATCGTTACTTCGTTAAAACTCTGCTTTATTTGCTCGGCTATCAGTCGTAATGTCTGAACGATTTCGGCGCGTTTTTCGGGCGATAGAGCCGTGTTGTTAAGCAGCGCCTTGTAAACCGTTTCCTGATATTTGAGCGACTGGTATTTGAGATTATCGCTTTCTTTAAGATAGTCCCTTTCAAGTTGTCCACTCGTTTTGAATGACAACTCAAGGTTTGAAAGTTTAGTCGCCGTAACCACCCCGTTGAGTTCGATTTGCCGCGCCGCGTCGGCTTCGGACAACTGGGTGCGGGCTTCAATCGATTTCCTTGCGCTCTCGTTTACTATCTTTTCCGATTCAACCTGCGCGGCAATGTATTTGTCGGCGAATTTTTGCGTCCTTTCGTTCTGCTGACGCTGCAGTAAATCGCGCTCGGCTGCCGTTTTCTTTTCCCGCGTCGCCTGCTGGTTTTCCAGATTGGCGATTGCCGCGTCGGTTTTGCCGATGTTCTCTATGTAGTAATCAATCAAACCGTCGAGATTGCGTTTGAATGAATCTTTGTCGCCGGTTTTCTCAAAGATTTCTTTTACCGATTTGTAGGAGTTATTGAAAATCTTATTGATGTCGCCCGCATACATTTCCCAACTCGAAATCAGCGCCGAGATGTTCCGATTGGCAATCGCTTCACGTTCTTGCGCCGCTTTTTCCGCCGCCTGTTTAGCGTCCTCAATCGCTTTGTTATTAGTTAGATAACTCTCGTCGCCGATGCCGGTCGGAGATGGCTTTCTGTTCTCCGCGCCGCCCCGGTCATACTTCGGCAATACAACCGTGTCGCTTCCAGCCTCCGTTATATTCGACGCGCCTATTTCCTTTCTGCCGAGAAGCCTGAGTATTTCCGCTCTGCTCTGGTCACCCGCCTCTTTGATTGCGTCATTGATGCCTTTATTAACAATCTGGGCGAAACCTGTGACGAACTTTCGACCAAGAAGCGCGCCCGCTTCTTGCCAAGTGCCGTCGGTTTTCTTGAACTCCTTAACGGTATCACTGACGTATTTGCCGATAGATTCGCCCCATCGCCTGATCGTTTCCTGATTAGCCGTTACGTAACGCGAGATTTCGCGCATAGCTCCCGTTACTGCCGGCATCAGACCTTTCGTAAACTGAAACGCGACGCCCGAAGCTTGAGCTTTTAATTGAACGAGGGTGTCCGAAAACTCGTCCGCAGCCTTCGTGTCGGCGTCGGAGAGAACGACGCCCAGTTCTTTTGCCTGCTGTTTGAATTTCTCGAAATCGCCGCCCAATGCGTTGACGGTTACGATTAACTCCGCGCCGGATTTGCCGAATGCGTCGATTGCCGCTTTGGTTTGAGCCACGCCGGGAGGCAGCGCGTAGATTCTGTCGAATACTTTTTTGAGCGCGCCGTCCAAATCCTTTATCGCCGCCTGCGGGTCGATTCCGAGACGCTTTAACTTTTCTTTTGCTTCCTGGCTGCCTTCGGCGGCTTCGCCTATTAATTTGGTGAATTTGGTGATGCCGCCCGACAAAGTTTCAAAAGACTGATTGCCCTGTTCGGCGGCGTAGCGCAAAGTCGAGAGCGTTTGGGCTCCCAAGCCGGTTTTCTCCTGCGCGTCCTTAATAGCTCCGCCGTATTCCGCCGAGCTTTTAGTCAGGGCGAACAGACCGACAGCCGCGCCCGTCGCAATTGCGGCGACTCCGGCAATCGCCGCGCCCGCAATCGGCAGAGCGGTTGACAGCGCGGTGGTCTGCTCGGCGGACAATCCGACGCTTTTCGCCAGACGATTAAACGCATTTTCACCCGACGAAGAAATATCGTCAGATTGTTTTTTAACGTCCTTGCTAAATTTGTCGAGTTCGCTTCTCGCGTCGTCTGAATCAGCGCGAATTTTGAATAAAAGCCCGACTGAATCGGCAAATCCTGCCATAATTTTTACCTCTTAGTTATGAATCGTGATTAATGCGGCACCTGCCCAGGCGAGAAGAACCATTAAATCTTCGCCCGGTACGTCAGCTGCTGATTTTTCGCCTTTAGAAGATTCGGCTTGACCGATGACAATTTTCGGAAATTCACTCAGCTCGATAACTTTGTCGCGAAGGTAGAGAACCTTTTCTATCTGCGCTTCGTCGCTCTGATCTCTTTCCAATCTCAAGAGCTTTTCCATCTCGCCGTTAAAAAGCATTTGGACGGCGCCAGGCTTGCGCATCTTGTAAATGGCGCCGCTCTTTCCCGGAACGTCAACGGTGTTTAATCCTTTGTCTGCGACAAATGCCCTGTATTCCTGGGCTTTTGTCGGTTTAGTAATTGGTTTGGCGGTTGGTGTAATCGCTGGTTTTGTTTGTTTTCCGGTTTCGGTTTTCATAGTGTTTGTAACAAAAAGAAACACCCGGTAAACACGATGATTATTCATCGTGTTTACCGGGTGTCGAGTTCTCTTTTCGAGAAGTGCAGACCCTAAATATTTAGTTGGAAATGGCGGTTAAAACTTACTTTAACCTAAGGCTTATTATCCGCTTATTTTACTTTCCAGTCAATAAAATTAAGAGCTTCGCTCCCTTTTATACCCAGGCTGGTCCGGGTATGGACTGGGTTTGGATGCCTTTTTATTACCAATGCCCAGCAGCTTATCAATCTCGGCGGTCAATGTCATCGCTTTTCGCCGAATGTTCATCAGATCGGCAACGGTTACAGTTGACGGTTGTAAACTGTGGTTTACGGTCGAATTTTGCTCGCCTCTGTTTTTATATTCTGGTTTATTCATCTTCAAACCCCATCTGACCGGAAAGACGCGTCTTTGTTTCTTCGGCGTGGTAGGCTGCCGTATTTATCGTCTCCTCTTAATCAAAGCGAATATCTTCCGGTCACCGCCTGTGATTGAATTTCAGCGTCCATTGCGTCGGTTTTGCGCTGTTCGATTAGAAACTATCTCGCATCGCTCTACTCATTGATTCACGGGCAATAGCATCACTTCGCATTGCTTCGCCGCGCAAATAATCGCTTTTCAGTTGTGGATAGTCACGCTCAAAATCTTCGTCAGATGCCGCCGGGTTCGCCATATAAGACGCTTTCAGACTGCTTTTAAGGCTTGCTTCGGCGGCTATCTGTTTCGGCTTATTTTCAGCATCTCGTTCGGCTTGCCGTGCCTTTTGCTCGTCGTCGAGTTTGGCTAGATATTTGCGCCGGGCTTCGGCGTTGTCCGATTGTTGCCGGGCTAATGTTCTATCTCGGACTTGCTGCCAAAGATTATGGTCATTTGGCTTATTCGCCCGGCGTTGCTCAAGACTCCATTTTGAGTAGTCGAGCGCGATGATGTCTGCATCTGACTGTGCGAGTGATTGTTTTACCTGTTGTTTTATTTGTTCGTCTGTCATTGTAAATTCTCCTTTTAATTTGTTTGAAGGTTTGCGCCGGGTTTGAGAGATTCGCGCCCGGTGGTTTATTGACTAAAAATTAAACCGTCGCATTTTCAGTCTTTCCGGCGTGATAGGCTGCCGTTCGTTTGGCTTGCGCCGCCCGGTTTAATTTTGCGGCAAGCTGGTTTTCGGCGCGGGATATAACTTCGCCGTATTCGAGCGGCTCGTGGTTAAAATAAGTTGCCGCCGCCATTGTCCGCGTTTTCTGGTCAAGCCCGCTTTCCTGAATCTCCGCGGCGGTCGGTTTCAACTCGCTGACGATTGATTGATACTCCGCCTGTTTTTTTTGGTAGGCTGAAGCCCGTTTAACCAGTTTTTCCGCGTAATCGCTTACAACGGTGTGAAACTCGGAGCGGGTTTCCAGATATTGATTAACGCCCGCCTCAACTTCATTTGCAGCCGCCGCCATTTGCTTGAGAAGCTCCGCCCGTCTTTCCTGCGCTGACTGCGTTTCAAATGCCGATTTCAGCTTTTGGTAAGTCGCGCGTAATGATTCAATAGTCCGCTCGTATAGGCTTAATTTGCCTTGTGCGTCATTGAGTTTGGCAGCGTCCGCCGTGCCGTCAATAAATGCCTTTTCAGTCGCTTGAACGGATGCGGTTTGCCGCTCCAGTTCCATTTCTAATTCTGCGATTCTTGAATCCGTTTTATCGATTTCGGATTTGATTGATGTTGATGTTGATGTTTCCATTATTTGTTTTCTCCCGCAAGTATTTGATTTATTTCGCCGAGCGGATTCGCGCCGTTTTTCATTCGGGCAAAAAATTCGTCGGTTTTATTCTTTTCTTTAATTCGCGCCTTTCGCTTTTCGTCGGCATCGGCGCGAATCTTGTCGAAGATATTTAATTCCTGCTCATCTGTCATTTATGTCTCCTTTTTTTTATTTAATTATGCGAGCATTTTCAAAATGTTTCGCGCCCGTTCGCCTACTCGAAACGGTGTTTTGTTGGCAGTCCATAAAGCGAGCGCGACGGCAAGCACAAGGTCATCGTGCGTTCCTTCGCGCCACGCGCCATAGACATCGTTGGCACTGTCGGTAATTTTTACCTGGAAGTTTTGCAGCTCCCGGCTTAAGGTTTCGGACAACTCAAGCCCGGCGGCAATCTTCAACGTTTTATTCTGCAAACCGACTTGAACGACCGATACAAGGTCGCGCTTCGGCACTCTGGTCATTCCAAATTCTTCGGATACATTGCTGCCTCCGACAATTTGAATCGGTCTTAATTCGGCATTTATCTTCTCGCGTTTGAACAGGTCAACGACCGGCGCGCCGACTCCCGTCGCGTCAATTGCCAGCACGGGTTTGTAATCCGGCGATTGATATTCTTTTAGTCCGTTTATCATTTTCACAACGTCGGCAACTATCGCCGGATAACTTGTTCTAAGCCGCCAACGCTGCAAATGGATGCAGTTGAGATTTGTAATTTCGTTTTTATCGCCGCCGCCTGTTACGGCGCGAACGCTTTCAATAATTGCGAGTGCCGAAAAGTCCTGCGATTGTCCTAAATCCAAGCCGATAAATAATGATTTTTCGGTTGTTATTTCGGGTTCGTATTCGTAACGTCTCATATTTCTAAATTGCTCCTTTCAAATAATGGTTTCAGTTCCGGGTCAAGTGCCGATTGAATATCTTCATAAGAAAAAACCTGGTCGTCGGTTTCTACAAATTCGCAGAAATACTCCTGCATAAACCACCAGTCGCCTATCATTTGCCGTTCGCGCTCAAGCCATTCTCTATCGATGCGCGGGCATTGGTCGGCTGTAATCTTGACCTTCTCCCAGCCGATGCCGTCCGTCCATTCAGAATGAAAAAAGCCGCGTTTGCCGAATGGAGTTGAAAGCAGAATAATGCGCCCGCCGCTCACGGCTAACATCGGTCTCACGCTCTGATAGAGTGCATCTTCGACGCGGCTGGCTTCGTCAATGATGAGCAGGGAAACACCGGAAAAACCGCGTATCGTGGCTTCTTTGCCGGGCAAAGCGATAATCCTTGACCCGTTCGATAATTCCATTCTCAACGCGGATTCTTCGGTTGCCGTCGGCAATGAATCGGATTCAAGCGCATTATAAAAATCTTGCAGCTTGCGGAATAATTCCTGTGATTGACGAAGCGACGGCGAAAGCAAAAGGATTAACGAGTTCGGCGTGTAAATGGCTTGATGCAATGCCAGAATCGAAGTCGTTGTGCTTTTCCCTGACTGACGCGAACAGAGCAGAATCATCTGTTTAGCGTCGGAGCGTAACAAGTCGGATTGCCACTGATCCGGCGTAATGCCCGCCCTTTGAGCCATCATTACGGCATCGCCTTTTTCGAGTTCGAGGCGTTCTTTAATCGCCGCTCGCATCGCCTGATTCCAAAGCGGATTCTGCGATAAGTGGCTGTATTTGTCTGATAATGTCGTCGTGGGATAGTCCATATTTTGCTGCTTCGTCGCGCCAGTTACTAACTTGAACATTTAGGCCGAGGCGTTCAGAAAATAATTTGTGGTATTTGCCAAGCAGTTCGAGAGACTTGATTTTGTCGCCAAGTCTGAGAGTCGCGGCAATTATCTCGCCGTCTTTGTCGCGGCGAATCTCAAGAAAGTTTTGCCAGTCGGCTTTTGCGATTGCCGAAAGTTCGGATAAAACATCATTGGCTCCCATCACAGCCTCTTGGACGCGCACGCCGATAAGCTCCGCTATCTTTGGATTACGAACCAACTCAAAACCGCGTTGCGATAGCGCGTTATCATCGCCCGAATACCCCGCCGCCCGCGCCGCTTCCCGTGCATTACCAGCGGCGACGCCGATATATGCTTCAACAAAAAGCCGCTGTTTCTGGGTGAGTTGTTCTTCTTTCATAACTAAATGACGTTATAATGTTTTAGCGTTATAACGTCATTTAGTTTACCTTAAAAACCGTAAACTTACTATTAAAATTCGGCGTTTTTCAGTAAGTTTTAGTAATTAAAACCGCTCGAGAATTTCCGCACCAAGAATTGATACATCGTCGGGAGTGAAATTCTCGCAACTTAAAGAACAGGCTAAGGAAAACCAAATGCGCAAACCTTCAGCATCTGTTTTTCAGAATTCTGAAAAACAGAATTCATCGGCTAATGCCTGGGTGGTGTTAGCCGATGAATTAAAAACTTCTACCGATACAGCAAGTCGCATTATTCAGATTCAAGCCAAAGCGGACAACCCCAACCGATAATGTCCGTTTTCTGTCCGCACTCGTCGGGCGATAGGCGCGCCTGATAATTCGGCTTAACCGTTCGGCGGCACTGGTCGCAAAACAATTCCTTTAATGGTGTGTCTAAACTTTTCATTTCGTTTTTTTTTCTACATTCAACCATTTGGCACTTAAATACCTTTCGAGAAGTCGCCTTATCATAAGGTAGTAAACATTCTTTACTGCCTCACTTTTTTTGGGTGATAATCTCAAACGCCCGATTAATCTCAATCATCTTTTCACCGTCGCCCTGCGCGTCCGGGTGGTGAATTTTAGACAATGCTTTATAGCTTGCTTTAACTACTTCCGGCGGCGCGTTCGGGAGCAAGTAGAGAGTTTGAAACGGCGCCGCAATGCTTTGCGGTGGCGATGGTCGGCTTGGCTGTTCGTTGTCATATTCGGTTTCAACCGCATACACGCGCCGCATCTCGCTGATCCATTCATCAAGGCGTTCCCAATCTGTTATGATCCAGGTTTTCTTCGTCGGCTCGTAATTACGAAAGGCAACGGGAATAATTTCCTTTAATTCTGAAATTGCATATGTGAAAGCGTCCGTGTCGGCAGCAAAAATCTTCACTCCGCATCCGCCGTCAGTGGTAGTGATTTTAATTTTAATTGTCGAAGTAGTGTTCATACTATTTTACAGATTCATCACGCTTATTTCAGCTTCCGAGCTTTGCCGTAACCAAAATTCACGAAGAATCCAGGATTGAATTTGATTGCACGTTATATTGTCCACTCGCTTGCCGTTCCTTCTAAGCGTCAGATTGAACAAAGGCACGTCTTTGCCCGTCCATTCGGCTTGGGCGTCACTAGAGCGCAAATGCGCGTTAATAAAGCGGTCTGCCGCTACGGTCAGTCCGTCATCGGACAGCTCGCCCGTTTGATGTTTTTGAACTGCGGCGACGAGTTCGATTTCGTTTTTGTAAGCCCGGACGGTCGGCGTCGCCAAAAGGAAATCAGGCGTTTCGTATTCTTTGATTTTGCCGAAAAGATAATCAATCACAGTTTGCCCGGATTCGTTCTCGATTGAGAAACCGTCTTCGATAATCGTTTCGGCTTCGGTTTGCGAAGGTGGTACCGTGGTACCGCTTTGAGCAAGGTAAGGCGTGAATGCTTCGACGGTTTTCTGCTCCAGCAGAGAGCGCAGCGCTTCGGCTCCGTGTCGTTCAAGATATTCGCCCCAGTCGTTTAGGTCATCAGGGCAAAGGCGAAACGCACGCGCGCCGAACGAGCGAAAATCACCGATTAGTTTTTCGGCGGCGTCATTACCGGATTCATCGTTATCGGTCGCAACGAATACTTTTCTGAAGGCGAGCGCCGATGTCAGCCAGGCGTCCGCCGAAGTGCCGACAATCGCGGCGGCGGGCATTCCGCATTGCACCAATGCCATCGCGTCAATCGGTCCTTCGGCGATAGCGACGATTTCGCTTTCGAGCGCGTCCTTGGTTTGAAATACCCCGAGCGATTTATCGCCTTTGGAAATCTTCGGCGACCCCAAATGCTGTACGTCAATCGCCCGTCCGTGCATCGCGATAAATTCACCGTCCGCGTTCGTTATCGGGAATACGACGCGGCGGTCAGCTCCAATAAATTTCCATTCGCCGCCGGTTTTCTCCCAATGCTCCCACTTCTCGGCATATCCGCAGCCGAACGCCTTCGCCGTATCAGGGTCAATATCGCGTGACTGTAAATAATCCTGTGCCGGTGAACCGGCAAATGCGGCTTGCCAGCCTTTCATTTTCGCTTTTAGCCGGTCGAGTTTTTTTGTCGCCTTCTGCTGGTCGGCTTCTGACGCGGCTTTCTGGTTGTCGGTGGGCGATGATATAACTTCGACGCTAAAAGCCCGTGCCAGTGCCGCAGCCGTGCGCTCCTTTCGCGGTTTGCCTGTCTTCGGCTCCCAATTATCCTTGAGCAAGCCTTTCGCGTGGCATCTGAAGCAATAGTAAGCGCCGGTAGATTTATTCAGCGCAAACGAGCGGTGCGCGTCGTCCCGCGGCTTGCCGTCGCCGCAGCACGGGCTTAAAAAACGCCATTCATCCCCCGACCGTTTGGCGTGCGCGTCGTAAGATTCCAAATCTGTGAGCGATAATGTTTGATTCATAATTCTCGAAAAGATTGCAGCCGACCGGAAAAAGAGAAATTCAAAGATATTCCGGGGACGCCGTGTCGGTTTTTGTGCAAAGTCGCTTTGACGGTTTTTTCGCCGTTTGAATCCGGCTGCTCGTCTTTATGCGTCAGGTCAATAACCGTTTCAGCGCCATATTCCAAATCGCCGCTGCCTTTACCGGCGTGCAGTCCGCCGTCAGACTTATTGCCCGCGCGATTGCGATGAGACACAGCTAAAATCGGACATTGAAGCTTTGTAGCGACGCCCGAAATCGCATCAAGTCCGCTGGTTATCAAATCGTATTCGCTCGCGCTCGCCATCTCGGTCGAAACTCGGCGTGCCGATTTTGCCCAAATCTGCAAACTGTCCAAAACAATTAAAACGTGGTCGGTCTTAAATCGACTCTTCATTGCGACGGCAACATCGTTGATTACCACGGGCGAAGCGTAAGCCTGCGTCGCGTCCATAAAGACAAGGTGCGGCAGCTTTTCAATAGTCGCGTTCGCTAAATTTAGGGCGTCATTGGCTGACATTTCGCCGCTTTTCAATCTGCCTAAAAAAGTATTGGTTTGGCGGGCGACAAGTCTGCGGAAAAGCTCAAGCATTCCCATTTCGCTTGTAACGTAAAGGCACGGATAAACGCAGTCGCTCGCTACCTGTAAAGCCATCGCGGTTTTCCCGGCTCCGGGTGCGGCTTGCAGTATGTGAACGCCGGGCGATAGATAACCGCCCAATGCTTCATCCAGCCCGGCGAGCCGCGTTATTGCTCCGCGCGGTTTGCCTGTCTGAAGTGCTTTTGCGGCGGCGTCGGCGTCGGCGACGAACGACGCAACCAAATCGGCGAGCTGTGTAACAACAGGTTTTAATGGTTCAGTCATAAATCACCACTTCGCGTGTCCGAGGTTCTCTCGGTGGAATATAGCGGGTTTTTCCCGTCTTCCGGTTAGTATTGAAAGTGTGAAAAACCCGAAAACCGAGTTCGTCTTTCAAGTTTCGGAAATTCCAGTGAATTCTGTTTTTTATTATTTTCCCCAAATCAAAAACGGAAAACACCTCTCTTATTTCGCCGTCATCGCCACGGTCAATTTTCAATTCAAGTTCCGGAGTTGCGGCTGCGTAACCCAAGAAATTAGGATGTGTCGCGATAGCCATCGTCAGCGCCGGAACGGTTAAGCAATCGCGTGTATTCACCTCGCAAATCAATGCGTCCACGATATTGTGAATTTCAGTTTTGATTTTATTATTCATTTTTTTTTCATCTCCCGTACCCGCGCCTCGTTAATCGGTTGGCGCGGTATGTCTCGATTATCTCAAAGCGTGTGTTTGGCGTTAGCCGAAAACACAACGCTTATAGTTATTAAAGAATATTAGAAGAAAAGAGGTTGTTTTTTTTAGCCCGTAACCTGTTGATACTTTTGAACTTAGAAGAAAAGTAAAAAAAAGTTTATCTGACAACGAGGGTAGTCAGGGCTGACAACGAGGGTAGTCAGGGCTGACAACGAGGGTAGTCAACGAGCGACTCCCTTCGCTGTCAGCAATTCTGCCCGTTTTGTGGCAGTCTTTAATTTGGTTTTTTGGTTGCGTTTGATATGTTGATCACGCTTCTCTATATTGAGCTTTCCGCGTTCATCGAATTCAGTAGGATAGGCTATAACCAATCTTTTGTTAAGCCATATTTTGACCCATTTGTCCGGTTCCGGCTCTGTTCCGTCATTATCCACTTCTTCATATTTCTCTTCGTAATTTACAGCTTTGCTCATCTGCTTTACAGCTTTCTGAACGTTAGACATCTCCTCAATTCGCCACTCTCTTAAAATTCCAACATCGACAAGCTTGTCTAAAGCTCGTTCGAGTTTTTCCCGCATTTTTCCAGGATTACTTTCGGCATAAATAGTCCAAAGACCGAGCTTTTTCAAAATTGGAAGGAGCGTTAGCGACTGTATTTGGTACTTATTCATCTTAGCGAATGAAGCAAGATACCCGCCCAACAGTATCGCGTATTTGTCTTGAAGATCAGGCTTAAGTTCTAAGAAGCCGCGATGGATATACCCTACAAATTTTTTATTCCATTTCTGCCACTCATCGTCAAATATGCCGCGTGTAAACGTTAAAATATGCTCAAACCAACGCCCACGTTTTTGGGACTCAATCTCCGCGCCCTGCCGCCACATGTTGTCTGAGACTCTTGCGGGTTCTTTTTTCCCATTTACATATGCCAGGGCAGAAATTCTAGTTGAGGTATGAAGCTCGAATACAAGTCTTGCACGTTCTTTATTTTTCGGTGTGTGCGCCCCATTCTTTCGAGACATTCCAAGATCATCGCAAAATTGATTAAGGGTCATGAAAGCCTGCCCATTATTCTCGCCGCCTGTTTGCTCATAAAATCGCTCTGAAAGAATATAGTGGGCTTTAGTAAGTAAGTGGCTTTCATTTTCTAGTATGTCTTTTATTTCAGGGGTAAGATCGTGCTTGAACCCGACAACTCCTTCCAAGTCGCTTTTGCTATGTCCTACATACGCTGTTTTGTATTGAAGGGCGTCCATTAGGGTTTTATTTTTTAAACCTTCTAATGAATCTTGAACGATTGAAAAATCCTTCATCGCGCCAGGCATTAAGGCTTCAATAAAAAGTTTATTAATATTTGTGCAGGAGAATCTTAAATTGTTCGTTTTCGCCAGCGGTTGATAACGGGTCAATTCAAGACGGCTTAGGTTTTTGTCTTTTTCCTGCTGCTCCCTCTCTTTTCCAATGCGATCAACTTCACTTTCTAGGAACCGGACTATCTTTGTTAAAGAGTCAAGTTCAGACTCAAGCGGGTTGCGGTGATCCTCTACTATTTTATAAATTACCGGGCTGTGTTCTTTGAAGTAGTCATACACTATTGCTGGTCGAATGAATTTAACAGGGTGGCACTTCCCGCCTTTCCTTCTTTGTACGTAAACCTTTTCCAATAACTCGCTTGGTGGTGCAGGAATAGTTTTTAGATTTGGATCGTAAACGACACTTAAGTCCAGAAGGTCAGTTATTGTTGTGGCTATTACTTCAAACCTGATTTTTAATGCATCTCGAAGTTCTAATGGACCGTTTTGCTTGTGAAATTCCCACTCAGCTTCTTTTGAAGGGAATAGCTGTTTAAATATTTCACTTATATCTGTGCTGACCTTTTCGGCTTGCTCCCAAAGGTCCAGATACGTCATTCCGTTTTTGATTTCTAATGCGGGGGCAATTTGTAGCGCGTACTTTTTAATGTCTCCATGAATAGCTCCAAGGACGGCAAAGCCTTCCCCGAAAGCTTCCGCGAATTGCTTCCGTAATTCCGGGCTAACTTTGCTTTCAGGAGTTAATGAGAACAATTGCCCCATAAGCGACGTGGGACTGCCCTCCACTTCATTTGCTTTTTGTTTCGACAACACTTCGTGGGGTGCGGCAAGTGAATCTCGGTTTTCCGATTTTTGAATCTTTTTACTTTTCATATTTGCAGCTGTTTCAGTCCGATAACAGTCATTATGTAATAGGTAATCTTCAATGTTTATGGGCGTCCGAGCCGATACATAATATTAAAATCAGTGATTTTGCGTTCCGACCGCAATATATTGTGCATAGACTTATTCACCTGTAACATTATAAACTTATAGCGTTTTAGCGTTTTAACGCTATAAGTTTACTCTTCTAGTTCTTTAATCGACTTCCTTCCGCGCGCCTTAAAAAGCAGGTCGATAGCTTCGAGTATTAAATCGTGCTGCTTGACTTCTTCCGTGTACGCTAACTCTCGAAGCTGCTTGCGAGCGCCATCAGGCAAATACAAAGAAGTGTGCTTATATTTTTTAGACGCTTTTATTAAAGTGGTCTCGCCCTGCCCCTTTTCGTCAGGCATAGGGGCGTGCTCGTGTTCAATTTCTAAAAATGCCAGTGGTTTTCTTTTTGCCATTATTTTATTTTCCTTGTAAGCCATTTCCAGAGCTTTTCCGTTTCCGCCGCCGCTCTCCCCTTGGGTTCAAACTCTAGAACGCCTAGACCTAAGCCTTGCGCGTCTTGGTATGCGTTTCTGCTAACAATTGGTATCGGGCAAACCGTACCTATCTGCCCGAGCGCTTCAATTGCTTCAGTTACTCGGTACGAGCGTGGCGGTGCCTGGCTGACTACAAATGCGAATGGTTTATTTAATCGCTTCACCGTCGCTACTGTTTCGGGCGTTGCGTTCAAATCGACCGGCGACGGTCGGCAAGGAATCACACAAAAATCAGAGTGAGCGATCGCAATCGCTTGCGCTGGCTCGTCACGCGCAGGTGTATCGATAAAAATAAAGTCGTATTGCTTGGAAGCTGCTTTAATCGTTGCCGGAAGCTCAACCGCGCTTACTATCGCGAGCGTCGGTGAAGGGTTTTCCCTGATTTGAAACCATTTCTCAGCACTGCGTTGCGGGTCCATATCGAAGATAATAACCTTCTTTTTTTTCATCCAGGCAGCAATAGCGCAGTTGACTGCAAGCGTCGTCTTCCCGCTGCCACCCTTTTGGATTACGAAACTAATAATAACAGTACTCATAGCGTTTTAACGTTATAGGTTTATAACGCGATAAGTTTATTTAGCTGATTCGTCTCTTGAAACCCATTCTTCGATTGCTTTCCGCACAACGAAAGATAGCGAGATGCCGGTGTTTTCAGACTTCTCGCGGGCTTTATCCCTAAGTGCCGAAGGAAGCTTAACTGTTAAGCTCACATCCATTTCTTTATCAGTATTTGTTTTAGCTTTTACCATTCCCAAAAGATACACCATTAGTAATTACTTTTCAAGTATTTTTAATATTCTTTATAATTTGTGTTATTTAGTGTTGCAAAGTAAATACCTTTATGTAATAATCAGTATCAACTTAAGCAATTAAGTAATAAACAAGGAGAAAGTATCAATGTTAAATATCGACGACAGAAATAAATTCGGAAAAGTCATCGCAGGAGCGCTCGCCAAAGTCGAATTGACGGTTAAGGACGCAGCGACGAAAAAGCGCTGGATTAACGCTGTTTCAAAGGCAGCGGTTCAGATCGAAGAAAACGGCGAGTTTATGGATTATGACGCGCAGGACAGCCACCTGGTTATCTTCTCGCAGGCTTCAAACGGAGTTTATTCAGCTAACGGCGTCTGCCAGTGTGAAGCGTTCAAACGCGGGCTTCCCTGCTGGCATCGCGCCGCCGCCCGGTTGGTTAGACTTTACTTGGAGCTGCCGGAGAACGTCGCGCCGAAGTTTCCAGAGGCAAAGGAATTAACTTATCTGCCGAATACGCGCGAGCCGATTCGGTTCGAGAATTACGGCGGCGTGAGATTACCGGTCTATAACTAAAAACGAAAGGCTTAGGAATCCCGCAAAGAATTTCCTAAGCCCTTCTATATCCCCCAAACAACAAAAAAGGAGAATATATGGAAAATAATACAGATGAAATCATAGGAAGGCGAGATATTCGCGCAGTTAAAAACACTAAGGGTAGATTTATTTTTT
>MWWI01000108.1_pt1 | contig 17885 bp, 16 predicted proteins | sample 1047321 | NCBI WGS metagenome assembly MWWI01 (sample SAMN06349966, study PRJNA376086) | soil metagenome | isolation source: FI-1 sample Antarctic (ecotone) soil | place: Antarctica | reverse complement strand
GTGCAGTTACCACAACCGGCAAATCAAACTTGTAGTGTTTCTAATGGTTCAGGCACGATGGGTAATGGCCCTGTAACGAATGTCATAGTAACGTGTTCTACCAATGCTTATACCGTAGGCGGCACAATTTCAGGATTGTCTGGCGGCACACTGACTTTATTAAATAATGGTGGTGATGCAATTTCGAAAACAGCCAATGGGTCTTTTACCTTTCCAACACCAATCCCTCAAGGTGGTAGTTATAATGTGGCCGTGCAGTTACCACAACCGGCAAATCAAACTTGTAGTGTTTCTAATGGTTCAGGCACGATGGGTAATGGCCCTGTAACGAATGTCATAGTAACGTGTTCTACCAATGCTTATACCGTAGGCGGCACAATTTCAGGATTGTCTGGCGGCACACTGACTTTATTAAATAATGGTGGTGATGCAATTTCGAAAACAGCCAATGGGTCTTTTACCTTTCCAACACCAATCCCTCAAGGTGGTAGTTATAATGTGACAGTTCAGTTACCACAGCCTACAGGGCAGATTTGTCTTATAAGTAATGGATCAGGTCCGATGGGCAGCAGCCCCGTAACAAATGTCAGTGTTAGCTGCTCGGCAATATCTCCCACAACTATAACGGTATCTCCAAACGGCATTATCCCTTATACCGGCAGCACGCTCAGCCAAGATCTTACGGTGACCAATACCGGTTCCAGCCCAGCTTACAACGTTTCAGCAATGTTACCTACCGGCTGGACTGGGGTAGCACAAAATTCCACTGGTTGCGCCAGCATTGCGCCAAGCGGCACGTGTACTTTATCGTTCACCTCGACGACGGCTTATGTTGCGCAAGGCGGTATTGTTGTTTCCGGGAATAATACCACTTCACCTACGACGGCATTAGCGTTCAGTGTGGGTGGGTATTTGGTGTGGCAGGTATCGGGTACAACTGTACAGGTTATTGATACAACAGATCTGTCATCAGGTCAGGAGTGGGGTGGTTTTGGGACAGCGATAGGCCCTGGCGCTCAAAGCTTCACTAATGGTTCTAGCTCTGCAAATACTCTTCCTTCTCCCGATAATGTTGCAGGCAATACCGCTGCGATTGTGACGGCTTTGGGGACCAATACCAGTTATGCGGCACGAAGCTGCTATGAGAAGGATGCAGGAAACAATTGGTATTTACCGGCTATTTGTCAAATGGGTGGGTCCGGTGGAAATGCTAATTGCTCATCAGGTTTGGCTAACATTGATACCAATTTGGTTCAGCTTGGTTTTGGTGGGTTGGCAGGCTTCTACTGGAGTTCTACGGAGTACTCGCTCAATCCACAGCTCACCGCGTGGCACGAGTCCTTCGCCTCTGGTGGCAGCGTTCAGGACGACGTCGGTAAGGGCAATCAGTTTGGGGTTCGTTGTTCTCGGGCTTTATCCCTTTAACCCTTAACCCCTTTTCTTTTGACCTTGCTTTGCCTAACCCGCGAAGCGGGTCAATTTCATTTTAGGTTTTGTGATGGCATTATATACGGAGTTACCTGTTTATCGCGACACGTACCAATTGATTTTAAAAGTGTTTGAAATTACCAAGGAGTTTCGGAAAGAATATAAATATACATTGGGCCAGGACATGAAGCGGGATGCGTTACAGCTGATGCGCAGTATTTATCGCGCCAACAAATATCACAATCGCGTAGATCACCTAGAAGTGTTTCTTGATGAACTTGAATTATTGAAGCTTGAAATTCGCTTATGTGTGGATATGAAATTATTGCCAATAAGAAAGCAAGCGCTGCTAAGTGAGATTTTAGAGCGTATTGGCAAACAGGTTACCGGTTGGCGTAATGCGGCCAGGTAAAGCCAGAATCACGGCTGCTACGGTGATCGTGAGTGTGCAAGTTTTATTTAAAAGCGCACTGGGACTGCTTCTTAAAGAGGTAGTAAAATTGTATCCAGACAAGAGGCCTTGTCTGGATTAAAACGCCAGTGAATTGCAGGCAACTACTGGAGTTCTACGGAGAACTCGAACAATCCACAGAACAACGCGTGGAACGAGTCCTTCGCCTCTGGTGGCAGCAATCAGAACAACAACAATAAGAACAATCAGTTTGGGGTTCGTTGTTCTCGGGGTTTTAAATAAAACAAGTTAATCGTAAAGGCCATCAAGCGATGGCCTTTATTTTTTTGAGTGGCGACATGATTAAGAATGATCTACCAGAAACATCCGGATGCAATGCAAGCATAGAATTAGCTGATTTATTTGAAGCCTACGCCAGTTGTCGGACTAACAAACGCAACACCATGAATGCGCTTTCTTTTGAGCTGGATTATGAACAAGAACTGGTTGGTTTGTGGGAAGAAATTAACACAGGCACCTACCTACCAGGCCGCTCGATCGCCTTCATTGTCGATAATCCCGTTAAACGTGAAATCTTTGCCGCTGATTTTAGAGACCGGGTAGTCCATCATCTGCTTATCAATAAGCTTAACCCCTTGTTCGAACGTACATTTATTTATGACAATTACGCCTGCCGTAAAGGACGTGGTACCCACTTCGGCATACAGCGTATTGATCGTTTCATCAAGCAATGCTCCCATAATTACACCCGGGATTGTTATGTGTTGAAGTTAGACATCCAGGGCTTTTTTATGGCGATTGACAAGCGGATTTTATGGGAGAAGCTACGCGATCTCATCACGCACCAGTACCACCAACCCGATAAAAGCATTGTGCTTACCCTGTGTCATAAAATATTGAGCAATAACCCAATCAAAAACTGCTTTATTAAGGGCGCGCGCAGTGATTGGCAAGATTTACCGCCCGATAAAAGCTTGTTTCACTCAGCCCCTGCTTGCGGCTTACCCATTGGTAATCTGACCAGCCAAATATTTGCCAATGTGTATCTCAATACATTAGACCACTTTATTAAGCATGACCTAGGCATACGCTACTATGGTCGCTATGTTGATGACTTTGTGTTGGTGCACCCAAATCATGCGCACTTAAAAGCACTGATTCCAACAATTGCGGATTTTCTTCAGTCTACGCTGAAGCTCACCTTGCATCCTCGCAAAATATATTTGCAGCACTACAGCAAAGGTATTCACTTTTTGGGTATGGTAATTCAATCTAACCACATTAAGAACGGTAAGAGGATTAAAGGCAATTTTTATGATGCCATAAGGCGGCATAACCAAGTGGCCAAAAGCCATAAACCCAGCCGCGAGGAACAAGCCTCTTTCTTGAGTAGTATAAATTCCTATCTTGACGTCATGAAGCATTACAACACCTATCGATTTCGCAAGCGAACGCTTATCAAGCACTTATCTGCGTGGTGGTGGAATCTCATGTATTTCAGTGGCGGATGCGCCAAATTGGTAGCAAAACAAAGAACAGAACAAAAAAGAAAAAATGGCAACTGAGAATAGTATTTTTGAATTTCCAAGCAGAGCGATAGTGGCAATACAGAACCTTAAGCCGGTTTTCTGTTCCACTGCGTCTCAGCCCCCGACTTTGCCGAAATCGATAGTTGGAGTTTTGTTTTTGATATGGCGCTAGTCCTTTAGTTTAGCGGACTAGCGTAATTGATCTTTGCCGAAAATAGTTAATTTAGGCAATGTTTTTATGCGCTAGTGTCATGCTGCTGCAAGTATTCTTCAGCCGCTTTTTGTAAAAAGGTAGATCGCTTTAACCCTTCTTTTTTTCGAAATTTATCAACTTTTTTTAGTACATCCGCTGAGAAAATCACATTAAATCGTTTTAGTTTGCGATACGAGGCCATAATATTTTCATCTACTAGTATAGGCACTAGTTCTCCTGATAAATGCTCTAGTTTGTGATGTTTAGATGGTTCTTTAATAAAGTCAGGCTCTGCATTTACAAGCCAAGCTGCTAGCGCATCCTCAGCATTTTCCAGCGCTTCTTCCCAGTCTTTTCCAAAGGTAAAGCATCCATTAAGATCTGGAAACTCAACTTCAACGGCCTCATCTGTTTTTTTAAAAAGCGCATAGTAATGTTTCATGATTTATTCTCCAAGCCAGCGGCTCTTAATATGTTTCTCAAGGTGCCTTTTGGGATGTCACCTTTGTGGCGAGGAACTGGAATTGGTGGAAATCCTTTTTTTATCCAAACATCATGTTTCCCACCGGAGCGTTTTTCAAAGCCGCCGTGCTTAAGCATTCTTTCCAATTCGTATTTCGTCACATGTTATTCCTACAAATGTATTATAACATATTATTACACACTAATGTGTAATAACAAAAAATCAAAATGATATTAAAAGATAGCAATTAATATTAGCTGACGTGGGTTTTATATCATTTTGCTATCAAAATCACATCAAATTGTTATCAAAATGATATCAAATTTAATCTATTCCTAAATCTTTAAGTTTTTGCTTTATGGCAGGCCATAATAATTCAAGGCAAACCCCGTTTATTGTCATACCTGTTACTTGGCGAATCTTTAAGAGATTTTTGTGATATGACACAGGTGCTCTGATAATAATCGTTTTAGTTTTGATTTCCTCTAGTTCTTCGTTTTGCTGCTCTTCGGCCTCTGGGTTAAAGCCTTCCAAAAATTTCTTTTCTAGTTTTTCTTTTTCCTTGGTAGATAAAGGCGGTTTTGTAAAGCCTTTTTTAATATCCATTGAATATTTCCTTATATAGAGAATCCAATTCGCTTTCTGCTTTGGTATCAATTCGAGCTTCATGAACTGTCATTCCGGCGATGGCTACTTTTCTAAAAGCAACGCGTTCGCAAAGAGTTGAAGTTGCCAAGGCGATATGTTCGAATTCAGAGCTATTAAAAAAGTTTTTAGCCTCTTCTATTTCTTTGATCGCTGGATTAGTTGGTGCTTGATTCAAGCAAATTAGTACGCGTAACCCTGTGTTAATTTGTCTAACTTCACCAATAAGATTGTTAATTTTAGCAAGAGTCCATAAATCGAATTGAGATGGGCGCAGTGGGATAACAGCTATATCGGCTACTAATAAGCTTGCTCGTAGCTCTATAGAATCTCGTCCGCCTGTATCAACGATAATATCCTTAAATTTGCTTTTTAATTCTCGAATATCAGCCTGTGTATTTTTGCCAGTTTTTTGAACGCTGGGAACGCGTGGGGTAATTTTATTTTGATCACGTGATGCACACCAGTAACTTGCATTCGGCTGTGGATCGGCATCAACTAACAAAACATCCCCGCTATTTGTAATTCGCATCACCGCAAGGTTTGTTGCAATAGTTGTTTTGCCGGTTCCTCCTTTTTCGCCACCAATGAGTATTATCATGGTATTTCGTCCTTATTTATTAAAAATATGTAAATATTTTTAGAGGGTAAAATTATATCAAAATGATAACAAAGTGAATTACTTTGTTATCATTTTGTATTCAAAGTGAATCACTTTGTTATCATAATGCAATCAAAATGACAATTCAACACAACAACTAAGGTAGTTGCGAAAATATTTGGAACCATGTAAAAATGTTGGGAGTTTTTTTATTTATTCAGAGAAGATTTGAAAAGGAAGAAAGGGATGTTCTTAAAAACGAACATCCCCGAAACTACTCTCAGCTTTGCCGGCCTTGGGGTAGATTTCGGGGATACAACCGATCGTTTGCACGATCAAGATAGGAAGATTATACAAACAATAAAGATGCCTGGCAACCGCTGCGGCCATGTTCCAACATCGCCACGTTTATTCAATCGTCCTGATCACAATAAACCAAGACCTCATATTCTTGAGCAGGCCATCGAGAAACTCAAAGACGTCTATCGTCGGCCTAAAAAGTTTTTCAAGAAGCTTGCGACATTTCATTCCTCAGACCGCCAAAAGCGAAGCGAGAGGCGAGAAGCGATTGCCTCGGTGTCTCAGGTGCTATTGCATTATTTCGACCTTGTAACGTTTCGTGTGGGCTTCTATACATCGTCTGGTGTGTTTGTTCCCCTTGAGGTTGAATACATCGCTGAAAAGGCGGGTATTCATTTTGGCCGTGCTAAACGCGCGATTGCTGAGATAACCAAAGCTGGGTATGCCGATGCTGTTCGCCAGTTCACAAAAAAAGAGGATGGTACCTTTCAAGGATCAGCTTCTATCCGCAAACTCACTGTACAATTTTTTATTGATCTCGGTATTGATATTCAGAAGCTATTTTTTGCCAGAGATTGGAAACGTAAGCAGCAAGCAAAAGCCGCCGACAAAAAAAATAAAAAGAAAATGAGAGGGATGTTACAGGCAGCTACTTCTTTGGGCGGGATAGTCAAATCCTCTTTTAAAAAGGTTCGCCATCATTTTCCTAAGAAAGCAGATAAAGAGCTAATCACTAATGCTCTTGAGCTTCATAGAGCCAACCCAGAGCGCTCACCCCAATCGCAGCGGTATTGCCTGCAACATTATCGGGAGAAGGAAGAGTATTTGCAGAGCTAGAACCATTAGTGAAGCTTTGAGCGCCAGGGCCTATCGCTGTCCCAAAACCACCCCCCAGTCTTTTCCAAAGGTAAAGCATCCATTAAGATCTGGAAACTCAACTTCAACGGCCTCATCTGTTTTTTTAAAAAGCGCATAGTAATGTTTCATGATTTATTCTCCAAGCCAGCGGCTCTTAATATGTTTCTCAAGGTGCCTTTTGGGATGTCACCTTTGTGGCGAGGAACTGGAATTGGTGGAAATCCTTTTTTTATCCAAACATCATGTTTCCCACCGGAGCGTTTTTCAAAGCCGCCGTGCTTAAGCATTCTTTCCAATTCGTATTTCGTCACATGTTATTCCTACAAATGTATTATAACATATTATTACACACTAATGTGTAATAACAAAAAATCAAAATGATATTAAAAGATAGCAATTAATATTAGCTGACGTGGGTTTTATATCATTTTGCTATCAAAATCACATCAAATTGTTATCAAAATGATATCAAATTTAATCTATTCCTAAATCTTTAAGTTTTTGCTTTATGGCAGGCCATAATAATTCAAGGCAAACCCCGTTTATTGTCATACCTGTTACTTGGCGAATCTTTAAGAGATTTTTGTGATATGACACAGGTGCTCTGATAATAATCGTTTTAGTTTTGATTTCCTCTAGTTCTTCGTTTTGCTGCTCTTCGGCCTCTGGGTTAAAGCCTTCCAAAAATTTCTTTTCTAGTTTTTCTTTTTCCTTGGTAGATAAAGGCGGTTTTGTAAAGCCTTTTTTAATATCCATTGAATATTTCCTTATATAGAGAATCCAATTCGCTTTCTGCTTTGGTATCAATTCGAGCTTCATGAACTGTCATTCCGGCGATGGCTACTTTTCTAAAAGCAACGCGTTCGCAAAGAGTTGAAGTTGCCAAGGCGATATGTTCGAATTCAGAGCTATTAAAAAAGTTTTTAGCCTCTTCTATTTCTTTGATCGCTGGATTAGTTGGTGCTTGATTCAAGCAAATTAGTACGCGTAACCCTGTGTTAATTTGTCTAACTTCACCAATAAGATTGTTAATTTTAGCAAGAGTCCATAAATCGAATTGAGATGGGCGCAGTGGGATAACAGCTATATCGGCTACTAATAAGCTTGCTCGTAGCTCTATAGAATCTCGTCCGCCTGTATCAACGATAATATCCTTAAATTTGCTTTTTAATTCTCGAATATCAGCCTGTGTATTTTTGCCAGTTTTTTGAACGCTGGGAACGCGTGGGGTAATTTTATTTTGATCACGTGATGCACACCAGTAACTTGCATTCGGCTGTGGATCGGCATCAACTAACAAAACATCCCCGCTATTTGTAATTCGCATCACCGCAAGGTTTGTTGCAATAGTTGTTTTGCCGGTTCCTCCTTTTTCGCCACCAATGAGTATTATCATGGTATTTCGTCCTTATTTATTAAAAATATGTAAATATTTTTAGAGGGTAAAATTATATCAAAATGATAACAAAGTGAATTACTTTGTTATCATTTTGTATTCAAAGTGAATCACTTTGTTATCATAATGCAATCAAAATGACAATTCAACACAACAACTAAGGTAGTTGCGAAAATATTTGGAACCATGTAAAAATGTTGGGAGTTTTTTTATTTATTCAGAGAAGATTTGAAAAGGAAGAAAGGGATGTTCTTAAAAACGAACATCCCCGAAACTACTCTCAGCTTTGCCGGCCTTGGGGTAGATTTCGGGGATACAACCGATCGTTTGCACGATCAAGATAGGAAGATTATACAAACAATAAAGATGCCTGGCAACCGCTGCGGCCATGTTCCAACATCGCCACGTTTATTCAATCGTCCTGATCACAATAAACCAAGACCTCATATTCTTGAGCAGGCCATCGAGAAACTCAAAGACGTCTATCGTCGGCCTAAAAAGTTTTTCAAGAAGCTTGCGACATTTCATTCCTCAGACCGCCAAAAGCGAAGCGAGAGGCGAGAAGCGATTGCCTCGGTGTCTCAGGTGCTATTGCATTATTTCGACCTTGTAACGTTTCGTGTGGGCTTCTATACATCGTCTGGTGTGTTTGTTCCCCTTGAGGTTGAATACATCGCTGAAAAGGCGGGTATTCATTTTGGCCGTGCTAAACGCGCGATTGCTGAGATAACCAAAGCTGGGTATGCCGATGCTGTTCGCCAGTTCACAAAAAAAGAGGATGGTACCTTTCAAGGATCAGCTTCTATCCGCAAACTCACTGTACAATTTTTTATTGATCTCGGTATTGATATTCAGAAGCTATTTTTTGCCAGAGATTGGAAACGTAAGCAGCAAGCAAAAGCCGCCGACAAAAAAAATAAAAAGAAAATGAGAGGGATGTTACAGGCAGCTACTTCTTTGGGCGGGATAGTCAAATCCTCTTTTAAAAAGGTTCGCCATCATTTTCCTAAGAAAGCAGATAAAGAGCTAATCACTAATGCTCTTGAGCTTCATAGAGCCAACCCAGAGCGCTCACCCTCGGACTACCTCAAAGAACTCCAGCGACTGAAAGAATAGAGCCCCTACGTCGTTTCTGACGGCATACGCTTAACATTGACGAAATGTTCTAACAGGACAGAGCGGCTTTTTGTCTAAAATCGTACCAACTCATGTTGAACCACGTATTTACCTCATTTTGCTCTTTAACTTGTGCTGTCCCCACAGCTTTACCCACAGAAATTGTGGATAAGTCGGGGCGGATGGCGTTGGGGTCAAATTTAAGTGATCTTTCGGTAATGGGTTAAGTGATCTCTGTAGACCCTAAAAGATATACTTAAGTTATTTATAATGAATCGCTTCGCGATAACTTTTAAAAACAAACAAAAACCAAGATCAAAAACAAAAGCGTCGGCCAAGAGGATAGAATCTCGATGCTTAAGGACAAATTGATATTAATTTCCGGTTTACTAATTATTTCCAAAGAGAAAAGGCGTCATCCAAAGGGCTTTACTCCCTTTACCCCATATGCTTTTTATCTTTGCATTTATCGGTTACGTCACTACAGACATTTCAAATGTCTGTAGTGACGTAACCATTTGATGTTGTTATTTATTGAATTTAATAAGGTTTTTTTTGAAAAAATGCAAATGTCTTCAGGACAGTCATTAAATACAACTATTTTGATATAAAATTAAGTTATTTCTTTTTTATCCTTGTTCGGTTTCAGCTATCAGCTTTAATTCAAATAATAATCTATCTGAATTTCGTTTAAGGTATTTGTCCATGATTTGTTTTAAGTCATCCATTTTATTTTCTTTTTGTGCTTCATCTAGGTAATAAGAACCCAGCAGTATTTTTCGTCTCGTGTCTTTTTTTCTATCGGTTGTTTTTAAACGTGCTTCGGTTGCTTGTATACGAGAATTTAACTTCTCACGTTGTTCTTTAAGTTTTTGCAAGTTTTCTTTTGATACTTTAGTCATTGTGTACCTATAAATTATAATGAGTCTTTTATCGACAAATAATACATGATAACTATCCGTAATCCAATGAACAAATATAATAAGTGACGAGCGATAGCGAGTACCGAAGAAGCCCCACTGGTGGTTGAAGTGCGCGCTTATACGTTGCTATGCAACGTGCGCTTTGATAAAGTGCAAACGGAAGTTAAAGTTCGAGTTTTTTAATAGTTGAATAATAAAAAATCAAAAACAGATTTGTTAAATTGTAACTTTGATCTTTGGAACAAATAAAAACAAAATGGCCATCTATCATTTCAGCGGAACTGTCATTTCACGCAGCCAAGGGCGTAGTGCCGTTGCGTGCGCTGCGTATCGTTCTGGTGAGAAATTGCATGATGAAAGATATGGTAAAGATCATGACTACACTCAGAAACAAGATGTAGCTCATACAGAGATTCTTTTACCTGATGGCGCACCTTTATGGATGGCAGATCGTGAAAAATTGTGGAATGCAGTTGAACTTCATGAAAAGCGAAAAGATGCTCAGCTTGCACGGGAGTTTAACTTTGCCTTACCGCGTGAATTAACCCTAAAGCAAAATGTTTCTCTGGCTTGCGAATTCGTTCAAGAGACTTTTGTTAAGCAGGGAATGATTGCTGATCTTTGTATTCATAACGACAAATCACCTGATGGCCAATTGCACCCACATGCTCATGTGATGTTGACTATGCGTGAGGTGAATGGTGATGGATTTGGCCCTAAGGTTCGTTCGTGGAACGATAAAGCATTATTACTTTCGTGGCGGGAAGAGTGGGCGCTTTCTGTTAATCATCATTTGGGTTTGCATGGCCATGATCTTAAAATTGACCATCGCAGCTTGGAAGAACAAGGCATTCAGTTAGAGCCGCAGCATAAAATTGGAGCAGCAGTTGCGCGCGATCGGTTGGTCAGAATGGAAGATCACCTGCGAATCGCACGAGAAAATGGTGAGAAGTTGTTGGCTAATCCTGCTATTGCTTTACATGCTATTACCCAACAACAATCAACCTTTACCCAGCAAGATGTTGCGCGGTTTGTTAATCGGCATACGGTGGACGCGCAACAATTTAGCTTGGTCTACACCCAAGTTAAATCATGCGCTGAAATGGTAGCGCTTGGGTTGGATGATAAGGGCCGCGCGCGCTTTACAACGCAGGAGATGCTGGCACTCGAGAGCCGAATGATTGCGCGCTCAACTGAGTTGGCAGAGGCCAATTCACATGCGGTAAATGAAACCCTCCAGTTAAAGGCACAATCTTTAAAGTCGCTCACCACAGAGCAAAAAATTGCCTTTGACCACGTAGTCGGTGCGGGTGGTTTGAAATGCGTGGTGGGGTTTGCAGGGACCGGTAAAAGCTATCTTTTGGGTGCTGCGCGGGATGTTTGGGAGGGACAAGGCTATCAAGTCCATGGCGTGACGCTTTCAGGGATTGCGGCTGAGAATCTTTCCGGCAGTAGCGGAATAACCAGTCGCACGTTTGCCAGCCGTAGTTATTATTGGGATAAAGGGGAGCAGTCCTTAACTTCCAAAGACATTTTAGTAGTGGATGAGGCGGGGATGTTGTCATCGCGTCAAATGACCAAGTTAATGGATCAAGCCCATGCGGGTGGCGCCAAAGTTGTTCTAGTGGGTGACCCACAGCAATTGCAGGCGATAGAGGCGGGGGCTGCATTTCGTGCGATCTCTGAACGTGTTCATTATGTGGAGCTCACCGATATCAGGCGCCAGCGTGATGATTGGCAGCGTGAGGCCACGAAAGAATTAGCTTTGGGCAAAACAGGGGCTGCGCTGGAGCGTTATGCTAAGCACACCCATCTTCATGAATTTGAGACAAGTGCTCATGCAAGGACTGCCTTGGTTGAGGTCTGGAATGATGCGCGTGTGGCCCAGCCAGAAAAAACGCAAATCATGTTGGCTTATAATCGATCGGATGTGTTGGAGCTTAACCAATTAGCGCGATCTCTACGCTCCATCAGAGGTGAACTGGGAAAAGATGTCACCTTTCAGATGGAGCGTGGCGAGCGAGTATTTGCAGAACAGGATCGCGTTTACTTTTTAAAGAATGATCGCGCATTGGGTGTGATGAATGGGACGCTTGGGACCATTGAGGCGATCAATGACAATAAGCTGACTATTCGACTGGATGGGGACTTAAATCAATCTAATACTCAACCTAACACATTGGCTGGCAAGGTGACGGTGATGACGGATCAGTATAATCATCTTGATCATGGTTATGCAGCGACGATTCATCGAGCACAAGGGGTAACGGTCGACCGCAGCTATGTGCTTGCTTCACGGTACTTGGATGCGCACTCGTCCTATGTTGCCATGAGTCGTCATCGTGAGAGTGCTGATTTGTTCTATGGTCGTGATGTGTTTTTAATGCGTGATGATTTAGTCAGAAGCTTAAGTCGAGATCGCGCTAAAGATATTTCGTTGGACTACACCCAGGAAAAAAATCACAAGCAAGAGTTTGCAGAAATGCGCGGTGTTTTTGTCGAAGAAAAATTTTCATCCTCCATTCAAGAAAATGTTATTGCCCCAAGCAAAACACTGTCCAGTGAAGAGGTGCGTTTGATGCGACAAACCAAGTTAAGAGAATTTACTGAATCGATTAAATTAGAACGTGCATCACGTGATGCATCTCATGATGCGTATGATCGGCCACTAGAACGAGAAAGAAGTCCAATTGGAAATCAACGTCATCGTGATTTAACTGAATTTAAGCGTCAATTTGAAGAAAAAAATCCAGAACATGCCAAACAATTACGTCATGACCTTCTGCCTGCACATGAGAAAAAAGCGCTATCACTCATTGCTGAATTTAAGCGTTTAGAGCAGATGGTACAGAACAAAGATCGAACCAGTTCTCTGGCAAAAAATCATCTTGAAAAATTAGTTAATACTATGTCGAAACAAAAAGATGTGATGCACTTTTTGAAATCGAATCATGAACCGCTGTCAAAACAGATCAATCAAATGGCTAAAGAATTTCAACAAGATCGTGGTTTAGATCTAGAACGATAGGTGGTGAAGAGTCATGAGTCAGTCAAGTTTACCCGCAGTAGAGCGGTTAGAATCTATTTTAGTGCAATTTATTAATTTCTATGAGCTTTGGGCGGAAGATCAAAAGTTAGCCGTACAGCACGGTGCTGATATTAAAAAATTGATTAAAGAATTTTCGGGGCATGTGGCTGATTTTAAATTGCTAGAAGAAAAAGTCAGAAAGGACATTCATGAAAGCATTCATACGCAAGCAAAAAACATGGCGACGTATGTTGGCAGAAGTCTCGGAGATGCAGCAATCAAAGAGGTAGAGCCGACTGTTAAAAAACTGAGAGAGGTGGCTTATGATGCCAGCGATAGACTTTCTCATTATCAAGCAGATCATAAACTATCGAGCTGGAAAACAATTGGTATGACGGCATTTTCTTCTATTGTCGTCAGTTTATTGATTGTGTGGGGTTTGATGCCAAAGCCTACGCTTCCGCTCACGGGTGAACAAATTAAGTTGCTACAAAGCGGACAGTTGATGGCACGTGTTTGGCCTAAGCTTTCTAAAAAAGAGCAGCAACATTGGCAAGCTCTGGCGGATCACGCCGGACAGCCATAAAAATTAGACTGCATTTTGGCCCACTGTGAAACTGCGTGGGATGAGCCGCCAAATGTATTTGATACGCACGGCATGTAATTCTATCGTCCATGATGACCAGTAATAAAGCTCTATTCTGGCAATTTTGATTATGTATCAGGCCTTAAGTTAGAAGTTTGCTGTTTAAGTTATGCAAGCATTGATTTATTAGTTTACTAGTTGTTTCAATATAATTCTTTTGGCGGCTCATCCCATCCACCTTCACGTTAGTCTTTATTGCAGATGACAATTCTTATCTATAGTGATGTGTGTTTTGCTAAGGGTGTGCTGTTATCGCAATGATAGTGATGTTTTCTTTTCCGGGGCCGTAATGCCAAAATATTCGGTAAGCAGCTGGCGTGTTATTTTCTGCGTAGGCCTCAAACACTTCCTCTCGAAGTTCGCCCTGAAGAGAAGAAAATTTATGTGTATTAAGGCTGGGATGACGGGGGTTTATTTGTAAATAACCCAGTGCTTTTCTAACAGCTTTCAAACGTTTTTTTAAGCTCGCATTTTTTTCTAGATCAGTAATATCTTTGTCTGCTTGTTCGGTAAACATCAATTCAAAAGTAATCATTTTTCTTCCGTGAATTTTTTAAAATCGCCTCTCGACTTGATTCTCCCATTCTTTGAATCCTGTAACCCATTTTTAACTTGTACTAGCGCCTGTTTATTATCCCAAAGCCATTTTTCACGAGCAGGAATTTCAACATTAGGCTCAAGAATTAGACGATCGTGATCCTTAATAATCGTGTAGCTACTAACACCGGCAGCTAAGGAACCTAGCAGAATTCGACCTTTCGAATCAGGCCTGACGTTTCTTAATTGTTTAGAAGACATGGTTTACCTCTTAACTTTATTGAATGATTCAATTATAGTCGTTAAGTGGGAATATATCTATGTGGGATAATTAAAAAGTGGGAGATAGCGTGGGGTATTTCAAAAGTTCCTCTAGCAGTTTCACGAAATTATCATCTATTAACCCTCTCAGGGGTATGGGCGTATACCGCCGAAATTTCTGTAGAGGATTTTAACTGACTTTTAAGAGCAGTCTAAAAGAGAATAAGTGCATTTTTGTTTGAAAAATCTGTTTTCAATCGCATTTTAGTGCTGCTTTAATAGATGGGGCCGCTTGAATCAAACAGAAATCAGCTCTCTGGAAATTTCGACGGTTCACGCCTAGAACTGTAGTAAACCCCATATAAGACATAAGATCATGTCTGCTCTGATGCCGGTATCCATCGATACAAAGTAGGAATTGATACCCCTAAATTATGTGCTACGTCTTTCGTCGCTATGCCACTTGCCAATAATTTTTTAGCAGATTCTATTTTGCTTTTCGTCATTTTGCGCTTTCGTCCGCCAACTCGTCCTAGAGATTTTGCAACAGCAAGCCCGGCTTTTGTCCTTTCAGCCACTAATTCTCTTTCCATTTGGGCTAAGCTTGCCATCATATGGAAGAAGAAACGTCCTGAAGGTGTCGATGTATCAACATTATCAGTGATGCTTTTAAAATGGGTACCTTTCTCGTGAAGTTGGTTAATTAAATCGATAAGCCCTTTGACGGTTCTACCTAGACGATCTAGCTTCCATACAACAAGAGTATCCCCTTTTCGCAAGTCATCTAATGCTTGCTGGAGGCCAGGGCGATTATTCCTCGCCCCTGATATTTTATCTTGGTAAAGCTTTTCACAGCCTGCTTTAGTCAAAGCAGAAAATTGGAGATCTAAATTCTGATCTTGGGTAGAAACACGCGCGTAACCGATCAACATACCCGTTCCTTAAATCAACACCCATGTTCCATGAAGCTTAATCTCATTATGCATAGCATCAGGTGCAAGATCGATTTCCCCTGGCCAAGTTACTACACCCTGCTCAAGATGAACCTGGTTAAATAGTCGGATATCTTTTAGCACCGCAAAGACGCCTGCTGTGTCACTGGCCACTCGATGTGACATTTCAACGAAGCCATGTGTTCCATCAATGAATTCAACTTCAAGCCTATAGTTAGCAAGAGGCCTTACCTTAGTTAGTCGCCAAGATGCTGTGCAAGTTATTCCAGGGGCGGTATTTTTTTCGGTGATTGATGCTGGTCGCATAGTATCCAATCCTCCAATAGTTCTGCACGGTATTCAGAAGCCACTCCAGTACTAAAGATAACGCTCTGCGAGGCATAGCGCCCTTAATAATCTCGAGTGTGGTGATATTAATCAGAACCTCATACTCAGCATATAGAGCATGAAAGTGTGGTGGGGCGTGATCATCCCAAAACATTTGAATAATTATTCCATAAAACATACTGATTGTCGGCATTTACAATACATTCCTATTTTCTCAAAACTCATATTTAGTATGGTATATCGATAATTTAATTTCAAGAATGGTTTTTGAGAACAATAATGCCCTATAAAGCTGCCGCTTTTTTTTTGGATTTTAGATTCTTACAAACGGTCGTTATTAATAATACTGCCGAAAGACAGATCAAGTCGTTTTCGCCAGCCTCTTCATGGATTTCTTTTTAAATCTCAGTATATTTTGGACATGAGCTCACTTGTTTGATATGTTGTTATTATTTTAGGCAAGGATGCTTTTATGAATTCGAAAAAAAATACCCGCACCACAGCAATCAAAATATTGACATTACTCCCTTTATTTTTAATCACAACCCCAACACTTGCATTTAATTTAAAACAGGGCCATCCGATTATTCAGCTGGGTGGGTTTGTGAGTTCAGAAGGTAAAGCCCAGAATATCAATATACAGGATTTGATAGGGGATCACTTTAGCGTGAGGCATAGCTCGGGCAGTAATGGGCTTATTGGCTTGGGTTATTATCTTGACGGCCAAGAAAATGATAAATTTAAGATGTCTTATGGTATTAATACTTTCTATTTAGCTAAAACCACCGTCAGTGGTGATATCACCCAAGAGCAGCTTTTTACGAATTTATCCTACCGTTACAACCTCACGCATGTGCCTGTTTATGCCATGGCCAAGTCGACCATTAACCTAAAATCGGACCGCTATGCGCTAACGATTGATGCCGGTCTTGGGCCAAACTTCATCAGTGCAAACCATTACCAAGATCGCTCATTGGATGGTGTTACTCTCCCAGATAATGCTTTTTCAGGTAAGACCACAACGACCTTGAGTGCGACGCTTGGGGTGGGGTTAAAAGCCAATCATGTTTTTGGAAAATTACCCTTAGAGTGTGGTTATCGATTCTTTTATTTAGGGCAAGGCAAGCTCCACAAACAATCAGATCAGTTGCTCAATTCTCTATCGACAGGCAGCAACACTGCCAATGCAGTGCTATGTTCTGTGACATTTTAAAATAACGCTATTTTAAGCCAACTCAGGGAAGATTTTATGTTAAAAAAAATATTAGCTCATCTAGGCGCGGCCTTACTTTTGCTGAGTGGCCAAAGCGTCTATGCAGGCAGTGGTTTATTATTTGATGTCGCCTCATCTGGTGCTCCCGGTAAGGTGAGCATTAACCTGTGCTTAAATGGCAAAGGGCCTTTGAGCTGTCAAAATTTTAATGTTTCTGCATTAACCCTCAATATCAGTCCTACAGTGCCCAATCATGTGTATCCCAGCATCGGCATTAAAATTAATACTCCAGGGTACACCCTAGCCAACCTCGGGGTTGACTGCACACCCATTCCCAATGGCTACTGCTTATTTGCAGCAAGCCAGGCGGCGCCTAAAACACTTATCATTCAATCTTCAAGCACACCAACCGCAAACGCCGTAGGCGGTACCATTACGGGCCTCACAGGAACGCTGACGTTGTTAAATAATGGTACGAATGCAACTTCGATTAGCACGGATGGTAAATTTACTTTTTCAGCCCCAATTGCTCAAGGCAGCCCTTATGCGGTTACAGTGCAGTTACCACAACCGGCAAATCAAACTTGTAGTGTTTCTAATGGTTCAGGCACGATGGGTAATGGCCCTGTAACGAATGTCATAGTAACGTGTTCTACCAATGCTTATACCGTAGGCGGCACAATTTCAGGATTGTCTGGCGGCACACTGACTTTATTAAATAATGGTGGTGATGCAATTTCGAAAACAGCCAATGGGTCTTTTACCTTTCCAACACCAATCCCTCAAGGTGGTAGTTATAATGTGGCCGTGCAGTTACCACAACCGGCAAATCAAACTTGTAGTGTTTCTAATGGTTCAGGCACGATGGGTAATGGCCCTGTAACGAATGTCATAGTAACGTGTTCTACCAATGCTTATACCGTAGGCGGCACAATTTCAGGATTGTCTGGCGGCACACTGACTTTATTAAATAATGGTGGTGATGCAATTTCGAAAACAGCCAATGGGTCTTTTACCTTTCCAACACCAATCCCTCAAGGTGGTAGTTATAATGTG
>MWWI01000107.1_pt1 | contig 18070 bp, 29 predicted proteins | sample 1047321 | NCBI WGS metagenome assembly MWWI01 (sample SAMN06349966, study PRJNA376086) | soil metagenome | isolation source: FI-1 sample Antarctic (ecotone) soil | place: Antarctica | reverse complement strand
GGAACCACGAAATTCTGTACCATGAGGTAAAAGCTTCCCAACCCACAATTTGGCAGGCAGTTCCTACTCCTGCTCCTATCAAAAATTAAAAAAAGCAGCTTCGTACCAGCGGGTGAATAATCAATCAAAGCCGCAAGCAGCACAAAAATAAAATAAGAGTAAAGTTCAAGCCCTTTGGGTTTTTTGCATTTCTTTTTGGCAGAAAAAGCCAAAAACAAAAGCAAAAAAAACTTGACTCTTATTTTATTTTTGAGCCAGAACCGGCATCGTTTAATTTTTCACTATTTAATCTTAAATCATGCAGGTTTCAATTAAGGGTCTCGCGTCTTACAATTTCCTCACTCTTCAGGGGAGGATTAATTTCAAATCAAATATGAAAAGCTGCCCTGGAGCGGATCCATTGGTCATAAGGCAAGCCATGAATTACGCAGATCAGCTGCAGATGCCTTACACAAAGTGGTTTTCCGAAGCTCCGCACTTTCCAGATAATCAAGATTAGTGAAGCTGGCCCAGGCATTGTCCTGGGCCAGCCTTTTTATTTGGATTAAAAGAAAGCCCGGGAACCGGCCGGGCTCCGCATCTTGGTCCGCCCGCCAAAATGCACCAAGGCCGGCCAGCCGGAAACACCTAAATTCAAACAGTGGCGGCTTATGGTGCAACTTTGTCGGGCTCCTTTCAGCTGGCAAGGCGGGAGCAGGAGGTATATAGTCCCAAGCCGAACCGTCCGGGCTTCGTCTGTGGCCCGCCCGCCAAAATGCACCAAGGCGGAAAAACCCGCAAAGCAACCAGAGCCTCGCCGTCGCCGCTTATGGTGCAAGTTTGTCAGGCTCTATTTTAAATGAAAGGTTTCAGCTCAGGGAATACAGTAGCGGGAGGAAGAGTCCATACAGCTACCCAAGCTGGCGGCTCTGCCGCACAGCAAGGTCACGCGAAGGTCCTGGGACCTGCAAACGGTCCGGGGCCTGTGACGGCTTCCCAAGACCGTCTGAGCGGCTTCCCAAGCTGGCGCCTTGCGCACAGCAAGGTTGCACAACCGGCCGGGCGTTAAGCAAGCGGGAAAAGCCTCCGGCAGGTAGGCAGCATCTACATTACATAATTGGATATTATGAGGCCTTCTGAGGCCAGGCTGCCGCAGGCGCAACACAGCCAGTCCTCAGAAGGCCTCATAATACCATTTATGCAAAATATCTGCTAAGACATATGCGCTACTCGCTCCGCTCAAACAAGGCGCAAGCCCCAGGCGGGCGGAGCCTTTCAGGCAATTTTATCTTTGGCCAGGCCGGCCAGCGGCAGCAAATATCCGCGCCAAGCCAAATAGGCTTGTCACAATATTTGCGGCCGCTGCCCCACCTGCCCAAAGTTGCATTGATCCCCGCATCCGAAGCAGGTGCGGAAGCAGCAAAGCCCGCGCCAAGCGAAAAAAGCTTGTCACGCGATTCGCGGCATCCGCCCCCGCTCCGGCTGCTATCTGCCCGGCTCACGGAAATAGAAAGCCTGATCACCGAATGCGAAAACTCCAACCCGCAAGGTCAGGCAGTGCGCCAAAAAAAGGCGCACCACCTGCCGCTGCTCCCGGCTCCAACTTTTCCCCAGCCATGATTCCGCAGAGCCAGGCAGTCCGCCAGAAAAAGGCGCACCACCTGCCGCTGCTGCCATAACGCGACAGCTCCAACAAACCCGCTCCCGTGCCACCTAAACAGCAAAACCCAACGCGACACAAAAAAATAAGCGGCTGCCTTCCGGCGTATTTATATTCCTCTCCCTCCAGTCGATCCGGAACGGCCTCCGGCAGGTAGGCATTTTTTTTTATTTTCTTTGGAGAGTAAAGCCCCGCGCACTTTCGGCCTATGCCGCTTCGCGCGCATTCTTGCCCTATCGGGCATCCTGCGGAGCCAGGATTCAAGGCAAAAAACGGCAGCCCATTGAAAAGCCGGGTACGACCTTTGGCAGCTGGACCGCTTTGAACAAACCCGCATCCTGGAAGAATCCCCATTTGTGGCGATACCGCCAGCTGGCCAGCACCGCCATTTGTGGCGATGCCGGCAGCTGGCCAGCACCGCCATTTGTGGCATCATTACCGGGAAGTATAGAAAGCCGGGTAGTATCCGGTTTCATAGGTACAATTGTAATAGATGAAGGAATTAATGACCGCCTCCCATTGCTCCGGCTCCCGGTTTTCCGTGATCTCGAAACCGAATTCGGTTTCCGGATCCATCTTGCATGCGGCAATCACAAGGATGCCGCCCTCTTTCCAAATCTTTTCCGCCTGGGCTTTCGAAACCCGCTTATAATTTTGTGTGGTTACCTGATTCATTTTGTGCGCTTAAAAGTTGCCTGCAAATTTGTCTTACTTCTTCATTCTTCTCCCGGATAATCTCCAGCCTGTTGGCGGTCATCGCCCGGGTATAAGCCCGGTTTATAGCGACTATATTTTCATGATTCATAGTAGAAGCGATTGTGTTTGAAATAATGAAAAACATCAGTTTGGGTTTTCGGGCAGCGAATTTGTCCCTTACGTTTTTTCGCAACCCCCTTACCTGTCGAGGGCTTTTTCTGGAGGCCTTGCGCCTCCAGGTGAGTGAGTATCTTTTTCATTTGGCACTTTTGAAAATAGTCCCACAAACATTACAAAAGCCATAGTCAGCCCGCGAGGAGGAGAAACAGCAGGAGCAGGATACAGATTTGACCTGGAGGACATCTTGCCCGAGTGAATGCCATTCAATAGCACTCATCCCAATTTGGGCCCGGACATAAACAGCCTGGGCTGTCTTCTCTTTTTCCGCTTCCCTCATTTGCAGCATTTCAATTATCGCAAGATTGAATAAGCCCCGAAGTTCGCTGGCCATTGTTGATTTTTCTACTCTCATTTTTCAGAAGGTTAAAGTTCTAAACCGTTTCAGAACTAACACAATGTACGACAATTGTCCGACATATCCTATATCTATTTCAATTATTATTCTATATATATGGTATATCCTATATTTCGCTTATTGGTGTAGTGGGCAAACTTTTATAGGGCATGAAACAAAAAAAAGCCAGGACCTAACGGCCCCGGCTCTTCTTAAATTTCGCTCTTCTTAAAAATTAACAAAAGACTTTTTGAAAGTTTTTAAGACGTTCAATTCTCTCCCTTTCTTCATTAAGGTTAAGAAATGTTTCCTCATCCGTCAGGTGAATTCCATCGGAACCTGATTTTCTCCTTTTCAGGTATCTTCCATAAGTTCCTTGTCTAACAAGGCAAAGTATTTTTTCGCCTGTTACCGTGTCGGTTAAATATCCAATTCCTTGCATTTGCTTACGAGTCTAAACTTTCGATAAACAGTTGCATGTCAATGTCACCGATGAGAAAATCATAAATCGCAACCAGATCAGAATACTGATTAGGTCGTTCGACGTGATACCGTTCCGAAATTTCAAAAAGTAAACGAGCCTCAGAATCCATTTCCATAAAAATAATATTGCCATAACCGCCATGCTTATCAAAAAAAGCATTCAACTCCGGACCGCAAATGTCATCTTCCGATAGTGCTACCATTGGGAATGAATCGAGATCAACAAAAGCGGAAACCCAGTCATAATTTTCATTTACACGCTGCTCCAATGCAGCCAGAAGTAATTCCTCCATTAATTCATCTGCCGTAGTCATACTCATCACATTAAAATTTAAATTATACAACATACTTCAAAAACACATCGCCACAAACGGGGCAAAAATCGCCATCGGGAAAAACGTGATTGTCACAAGAAAAACAAACTTTTCTCGGGCCGTTGGCGGTTTCTTGCGGAGGGGTTAATTTTTTCTCGTAAAGGGTACCATCTGCCATGGTTAGCCAATCAAATCCGTTCAAGATTTCTTCAACCCTTCCAAAGAATTTTACCCGAACAGCAAATTTTTGTAGGTCACAACCATTCCCAATCTCCCCCAAAGCTTCATAGAAAGCGGATCTTAGAGGCCCGCCAATTTTCTGTTTTTTTTCGTCTTTCATTTTCCAGAATTTAAGGACCCGCACCGTTGCAGGACCTAACACAATGTACGACGATTGTCCGACACTTCCTATTATTATTTCAGTTATTTTTTGGTATATAGAGGAAAGGTATATTGTTGCTGCTGCTGCTCCCAACCTGAGCACCAAGCTGGAGGAGGAGCAGTCCGGGTCCTGCCAGGCATCCACCAGGTCAGTAGTTCCACCTGCTTCACCACCTGCTGGCCCGGACCGGCCGGACCCGACACATCTGGCGTTACTGGACAGCTGGAGCGGCAGCAGCCCGCGCGACACAGGGCAGGCCCCAGGCAGCCGGATCCTTTCCCTGCTGATGCTCCGATCTGGGCCCGCCACATCTGGCGATGTGATCAAACCAGCAACCCGGATCCACCGACACATCTGGCGATATGGCCGGCAGAATCGCCAGCTGGACCAAAAAAAACCGGGGCCAAACGGCCCCGGTTTTTTTCTTCCTGCTCCTGCTCCTAATTAATTACAGGATGCATTGGTAAATTTGAAATGAATTGGCTAAACAATTCAAATCCGAATTTTTTCAAAATCACAAATCTTTCATTCTTAATTGTAACCGAGTAGCCCTTCATTTCTGAACCTTCCAACAACAGCAACACAATAAGCCCGAGGGTTGCATTGTTTATTGGCGGAGTTCCTAAATCATACTTCCTAAACATATTAGCGGCAAACGTATCGGCCTCTAATTCCATTTCAATTCTCTCTTGGAGGTTATCGTAATCTCTGGAATCTTTTCTATGCAACAAAGCATGGCCAAGTTCGTGAAACCCAAAAAATAAATTCAGATCACTCGTTTGGGGAGGAACAACAATCTTTGTTTTATTTTCACGAAAGGAGCAATACCATTTTGGGCCAATCGAAACAGAAACATTATGGTCCTTGCATTCTCTCAAAAAAAAGTGCTTCAATCCTTTCATATAGCATTCCTCCTACTAATATTCGACGGCAAATCCACAGGCTCCACACGCTTGATAAAGGAGCTCTTCAGGCTCCCATTCTTTCCCGCATAGCTGGCAGAATTTTAAAAGGTCTACCTCCTGAAAAGCAGGCTGATAAAACGCGGGTGAAAGGGCCGCATAAATTTGCGTCAAGTCGGCGGCCGGCTGACAAAGACCATGGCGAAACGCCACCTGCTCCAGCAGAAAAACCTCCTTATGGAATTGCTGGAAAATGGATAGGGCATCATTCCCATGCTCTTGAAAAAAAGCCGCCACGTGCAGAGAATAGACATCATCGGGACCAACCCCGATTTCAGGAAACCGAGTCAAATCGATAAAACCCGACGCCCATTTTTTCATCTCATCCATCTCCCGTAAAATGCCTTTTTCAATTATCCCCTTTTCAAGCGCAATAGCTTCGGGGGAACGCTCCTGCTGCTCATCCAGCAAAATAGCACGTTTGATTTCTTCCATATCCGTGTCCGTTGCGACGAAACCATAGACACTATCAAGAGCCTCGAAAAGATTCTGGTTATACGCCATTGGTACCTCCTTCCAGCACAATAATTCCGCGATCCACGAGAGAAAAGAAACAACGAGCGCAGGCCAACACATCGACCAGCGAATTGTGGGCGCCCTCGAAACCCTGGGCAAACAGGACCTTATGCAGCTCCTCCAGCTTGGGCCACTTGTAGCCGGAACCACGTCCGGACTTGTGCGGGAGCTTACAAAATTGCGTGCTCATTTTCATTGTACAGATTTTTCGCTCCGGATTCTTCCCCGGCCAAATCCCCATTACGCGGATAAACTCCGCTTCCACAATCTTCACATCGAAATCTATATTGTGGGCAACCAGAAAATTACAGTAGTATAGATCTTCCAGAAATGCAGCTAACGCGTAGGCAATTGGAACCCCCTCCCGCTCCGCCTGATCGTGGGTAATGCCATGAATAGCAGTAGCCGCAGCCGGAATGTCCCACCCATCGGGTTTAATGATGTAGTCATTTTGCGAGGTAAGTTTCCTGTCAGCATCATACACCGCCCACGAAAGCGAAACCGCCCGCGGCCAGTTGTAGAGATAGCTGGCAGGCAAGGAATAATTAGCAGGCAAGCCAGTTGTTTCCGTGTCGAAAAAAACAAATTTACTCATGGCCCGGCCCTCCTTCCTGCTGCTCCTCCTCATCCCCGCCCAAAATTGTAGATTGTCCCTCGCCCAGGAAAGGAACCTCGCACGGAATACACAGAACCGCCAGATCTGGTTTTCCCCAGAGGTTGGCATCACAGCTAGGGCAGGTGTACTTAATTTTGTTCTTGGATTTCTTTTCCTTTTCTTCCTCCAGAATAAATTCCGATTTGTGGAGGAACGGCAGCAAATAGGTTTCGGGCATCGCCTGGAAATGCAGATCAAACGGGCCACCCTCCACGATTATGTGATCCATCCGTTGCCCCGTAGTTTTCCCACCTATTAAACCTGTATCGGTGGGCTGTAATCCGACTTCAATCATTTTGCTGGCCCATTCACGATCGTGGTAGGACTTCCGCCCGGGAGTTCCGAGCGCATGCTGCCAAAGATGGCACATCTCATGCACCAGCACCGCCAGCACCTCTTTTGGTTCATGCGCGAGAACTTCCGGATTTAGGGAAATCTCGTGCACGGTTTCGCCCTCGCTGTTGCTCCACCTGCCGGGAGCAAAGTAGCCCATGGCATTTTTCAAGCGGCTTAAATTGAGAAGCGGTTGCGGCAACTCACACGTAGAAAATAGATGCTTATTAAAGTAATCAAACATTTTTTGGTAGGCGTCAAATTGCGCCGTAGTTGGTTTCAGAATTTTGCTCATTTCAATCTGGGTTTGTGGTTAAAATTTATTTTCCTTTTCCGAAATCTCTGAGGTAGGATTCTGAGAAGCCAGGCAGTTTGTGCAGGCTCTCCTCTGCCTGCTCCACCAGGTGGAGCATATCACCCAGGTCAGCCCGTTCATCCTTGAAAACCTGCCGGCCGAGCATTTGCCGAAGCCGGACAACCTCTTCATACACCCTATAAAATTCCCTGTAGGAATCAAGATGCCGGCCAGTGTATTCTGCCAACGCATCGTTGACCAAGTCGCTTAGATTGCCAAGGCCCCGACGTTCGGCCAGTTCCGTGAGCTGGTCTTTACTTACCACCGGCCGGAATGAAATTTTTTCTGATTTTAACATTTGCTTTTATATCCGCCTTGCTTCGTTACAAGGCTACACAATGTACGACAATTGTACGACAATAGCAAGAGCAAAAAAAAAGAAAGATTTCTCGCCGCTTCTTCTTGCTTCTGGAGTTTACTACAAAAAAACCATCCGCGGGCGGACCTCGTCGGCGCTCCTGCAGCTGCTGGCCAATGAAGCCGTTCGGTAACTTGATAGGCGGCAAGCGACTGCCTTATATTACTCCCGCGCCATGGGAGCCCAGCACGTTACCAGCTGCTCCTGCTCCCTGCTCCCATTTCCGCCCTCTGGACCGCGGCCGGCATCGTTGGTTCTGGCGTTGTGGTACTCCTCTCGTACAACCGAAGAAAGCCCAATGAAAAGAATCCTCCTCCCTCTCCTGCTGCTGATGGCCATGCTCTCCAGTTGTGAAAAAGAAACCCCGGCCCCGAACGGTGTAGCGCTTGCTGCTGCTGCTGCTAAGAATTCAGTCGGCACCGAAAGCCTCCCGCCGGATCCTGGGCCCGATCCCTACGGCCCAGTGATAAGAATTGAAATTGGCGTCTTTTACCCGGATGGCCAACCCGTCGCAAACCATCCTGTCAAAACCGAAAAGCTGAATTGCGAGTATGACTTCACTCCAGCGGCAACCTATGTGTATACCACCACCACCGGCAGCACCTCGATTTCTGGATCGAAAGGGAGCTGGCAATTTTGGGCCTGGAATTCTGGGCATAACTCGAGTCTTGACTACGCATGTATTGCAGTAGCTGCAGAGGGGCAATACCAAGTCTATCTCACCATCCCCCGACCCCAGCCATAGGCGAACCAATTCCCCAGCTGCTGCTGTTGTTTCCGCATGTATCCACCACAACTAACCGCCTGCTGCTGCTGCTCTTGCATAGTCAAGAAAGCACATCCCAAAAAACGATGGCTCCACCTGCTCCTAATAATCATTTCGTTTGGGCCCTGTTATTGGTCGATGCGGGAGGAGGAGGAGCAAAGCCTATCCGGCACCACGCCCAAGGCGCCGGCTCAGCTGAGTTAAACCAAACTAACCTCTTGCAATACACGCAGGCCCGCTCCAGCTGCTTCTGGAGTTTGCTTCAAAATTCCTTTCTAAAAAAATTACCGACCCGGCTCACGGCGATCAGGACCGCACCTGCTCCACGAGCTGCTCCCAACAAAAGCACCGAGCTGGAGCAGGAGCAGTCCGGGTCCTGCCAGGCATCTACCAGGTCAGTAGTTGCACCTGCTTTAGCACCTGCTGGCCGGGACCTGCCCGGCACGTAGGACCACCCCTGATCCACCACCTGCTGGCCGGGACCTGCCCGGCACGTAGGACCACCCCTGCTCCACCACCTGCTGGCCGGGACCTGCCCGGCACGTAGGACCACCCCTGCTCCACCACCTGCTGGCCGGGACCTGCCCGGCACGTAGGACCACCCCTGCTCCACCACCTGCTGGCTGGGACCTGCCCGGCACGTAGGACCACCCCTGCTCCACCACCTGCTGGCTGGGACCTGCCCGGCACGTAGGACCACCCCTGCTTTAGCACCTGCTGGCCGGGACCTGCCCGGCACGTAGGACCACCCCTGCTCCACCACCTGCTGGCATCCGGATCACCAAGCTGGAGAGGCAGCAGCCCCCGCGACACAGGCCATGCCCCAGATAGCGGGTGCTCTTCCTGCTGCTGCTCCTTGCCGGCCAGCTGGAGAGGCAGCAGCCCCCGCGACACAGGCCATGCCCCAGGTAGGACAGCATATTCGCTTAGGCAAATATGCGGACACAAAGGGCACTACAGGCGGACCCACGTAATCGCTATTTTGTCCACCCCCCATACCCCCCGCCCGAAATAAATTTTTTCCGGAAAAGAACCAGGAAACTTTGTGAGTATTGTAACATTAGTTACATTTGTGAGTAAGAGAAGGAACAAACTAAAAATGTCGGACAAATGACAACTCCAATGGAAAAGGGAAAAAACAAAATCAAGGGCCGCTACGAGCTCTCCGAACAACAGCACTCTGACCTAAACCAAGTAAAGATTTGGTTAAGCAGTAACCGCAATCAAGATGAATACCCCAGGCCTCTGACACTGACAGACACCCTCGTAGAAATGGTAAAGCACTTTAAGAAAAGGATGGCAGAGGAAAGTAATTGAATCGTACGTTACAATTCCTCTCACATACCGCAGGTGTCGCGGAGTGGGTTACAAGAAAAAATTGAGAAGTGTCGCGGAGTGGTTTAACAGAATTTATAGCCAGGATGAAAAGAACAGAAAAAAAAGCTGAGAAGATTTTAAGACAGATCGACCAGGTATTAGCAACCCAAACGAAAGAAGAAACCAAAGAAATTTATGAGGCAGTCCTTTCAGAGTTGGAAGATCGAATGACAAAGCTGCTAGTAGAAATGGACCGGGAAGAATTTGGAATCATATAGGCCAGGTGTCGCGGAAAGGAAAGCTGTAAAAATTAGAGCAGACATAAATTGTAAAGTACGATGCAAAACAAAATCATAATTAACTGGCACACGGCCGAACCACAGAATCACAATTGTAACATAGAGCTGAGTCCCATTGCGGACAAGACTTTAGGCCAGGTGCTACGAGAGTTTGCAGAGATCGAATTGCTGAGAGGCGAAATCACAAAGCTGCAAAACGGAAACACGAAGTACGAATTCAATCTGGAAGAAGAGAAGGTTATGATTTTGAAGGAGGCAATGATGTCAGTTGCCTTCTATTACAACTTCTCAGAAACTTAAGAAGAGAGTCCTATCAAGGAAATAGAAAAATCCTATAATAAATTTATGGGGAGAAGCCTTGGATTCTGAGAAGAATTTTCAAATCATTCCCCAAAAGCAGAACCTACAATGAAGAAGATCAAGTACCTTTTAACCAGTCTTTTCCTTTTGCCGCTCATCGCAGTTTCACAGCCAGGCTACACCTTAAGCGATTGGGTGCCAGACAGAGACAGCCTCCAGCGAAGTCTTGTAATTTTTTTTGAGCTTAAACTGGAAGCCGACATGGAAGAATTCAGATTCACCGAAAAATACAGGGCCATAAAATACTTGCCCCAGGTTGGCTTTGACATGGCATTGCTGAGGCCAATTGTAGGTTTCAATTCAAATCTGATATACCAGGTTGCGAACGACAGGCAAGCGAGAGCAGCGAAAATAAGAGGCATCCAGAAAACGAATAAGCTCCAGAGAGAGCAAGCGGCCAAACAGTTGGACCTCTTAATACTGAATTTGGAAAACAGATTATCCCATTACCAACTATGGGAAAGAGGCCGACCGATAAGAGAACAGCTAAAAGCTTTGATAAGAGCCCGCTACAAAAAGGGAGAGATTACGCCAAGCGATTATCTAAATCGGGAATTATCTTGGCAGGAGGAAGAAAGAAGAGAAAATGATTTCAAATATGAGTTGACCAGAGCCCAAATACAAATTCTGGAAGTTGCACAAGCGAGACCGCAAGCCCGATAGCAACTTCCAGAATCCAGATTGATCACAAGCAAAGCAAAGATAAGATGAAAATAAAAGCAAAGTCACTTTTGCTTATCAAGTTCGCTCCCACTCCCACCACTACGGCATTCGTAGAATATCGGGTGTCGCGTGGAAGAAACCTAAATCTTATTTTAAACCATTTCCGAGCCATCGAAAATTTCAGGTTCGGGATTATTTACCTGCGTGCTCAGTCTGGAGATCGTGGCCCCCAAACCCACTATTTCACAAGGCAAAAACTGAGCATTTATGGGGGCGAAGGATAAACCGAAAATTGGACTGGCGGGAGGGCCTCTTGATACATTAGAAATAACTTCGGAATTGCCCTCCAAAACGTTGGACAATTCCGGGAAAGTTGAAATTAATCCGCTGGCCAACATTGCCAAGCGGAGACGCTTCAAACACATGGCCGCCAGCCTGTCCCTGAAGCTGGTAGACACAGCCTCTCCCTTGAAGGAAAAGTATTGGGATACCTTCCACTGCAGCTCAGTCCTGCAGGTATCCGACAAAGCCAGAGCGAAATTCTGTAAGAAGCGCTGGTGTATCGTATGCAACCGGATCCGGACCGCAGAGCTAATCGAAAAATACTGCCCCACCCTAAACACTTGGCCCGACAAACAATTTATAACCCTCACCTTGGTCAACCCAAAGGCGGAGGAGTTGGGAAAGGTCCTGAGCAAGATGTATTCTGATTTCTGCGAGATAAAAGATTCTGAGCGGAAGGCGGGCCGCAAGCTGGTCGGGATCCGAAAGCTGGAAATTACTTACAACCGATTTGAGGATACTTACCATCCGCACTTTCACTTCATTACTGATTCCCCCGAATCCAACGAATTTATTATTGATCGTTGGCTACAGAAAAATCCTACGGCCCTCCGGAAAGTTCAGCAAGCCAAGCCAGCAGATTTGAATTCGGTAATGGAGTTGTTCAAATATTTTACAAAACTCACCAGTAATTCGAGCAAGGACAAAGTAATAACGCCCCAGGCGCTGGATACGATTTTCCAGAACATCACCGGCAGGCGGGCTTTCCAGCCATTCGGATTCGTCGCCCACCGCGAACAAAAAGCCTACGAGAAACAAGACATAATACCGGAGGAGCTGCTGGCTGAAATGGATTACTGTTGGATGAAAGAATTTTCGGACTGGGTAAACAGCTCTTCAGGTGAAATGCTGATCGGAACAGATTTGGACGGAGGCGCCAAAAGCTACACAGGAAGAATCCAAGGGAAAGAAGCAGCGGAGGAAGATGAACCCGAGCCCATGCAAAACTATAACTGGGAAATCCGCTTTCCAGAATCTGCCAGGCAGAAAGCAGCGGAAGAATTCGAACCGACCCCCGACCCGGGCCCGGCAGATGCTGCTGAAGCCCCGAGAACAATAAGGCAAATACCAGACGATCAAATTCCATTTTGAGAAATTGTAAAGTACGAAACAAATGAAAGTAACAATTGAAAGCACAACCAAGACTCTCACCATCAACGGGGTTCCAGCCAGAATCTGGGTTGGCAAAACAGAAGAAGGCCAGCAAGTCCATTGCTTCATAACCAGGATAGCAACCCCGTTGGATTCCGACCAGGACGAATTTTTAAAAGAGTTGACGAGAACATCAGTGCCAAGCGCAGAACTCGAAGCCTATCCGATAAGATTATTAATCTAAAAATTGTAAAGTACGATACAAATCGATTCCCTGGAGATTGACCACGCCTGTACAGATTTGCCGTTTGGCACAGAATCAAATTCAAACCACACATCCAAAATGAAATGAGCGAAATAGATTACATAAACGGCCGGAAGGCCTACGCACTGAAAACGAAGGAGGGACTTTACATAAGTTACGATCCGGCCGCCGGCAGCGGGGAAGCTTACAGCACAGTAACCAGAATTTCCGACCTGAATTTTTGGGACATCTTCACAGAAAGCTTTTCCAAGCGGGCGAGATACATCCAGGATTATGCGAGAGCAGGCTGGAAGGTCACCAAGCTCAACTGCACAGAAAAGAAAGAGGCCAGCGAAGTAGCGGCATGGATATGCTTCGGCTGCACAACCTGCAAAAGGAAGGAGGCCAGAAATGAAAAAAATTAACTACGTGCCAGAAGATCGGGGACCATGGGTCCGCCCGATACGGATTTCCAAAAGTCAGTTCACCATGATTTGGGAGGGGAAGCAAAATTTCACCCTGCAGGAACATACCCAGAAATTCGAGGAAGGCAATGTAGCCCAGCTAATGGAAACTGACGGAGGCATGAAATTAACAGGCAGGCAAAAATTCTTCAAGATGGGAACAGTCGTTTGTGCAGGACCAACCACGGGAATAATTCCAGGCTGGTGCGTGATTAGCTTATTGCCTCTCGACAGAAATCCAAAACCAAAACCACCATCAAAACAGAAAGGAGCAGAAAAATGAAAGTATATTTTTTCTTCGGGCAAAACGCATACAAAGAAAGCCGCTACAACTTCAAAATATATTTCTACCGGTCAATCTGGAGGTTTTGGAAATGGGGGATAGTGATGGATTATAATTCAGAAGTGAATTACATCCGGAAATTAAGAAGCCGGAGCCGCAGGAGAAAGCACAAATCGCGGGAGCACTACAAGACAATTTTCAGGATAGGCAGATGGGCGCTTCTGTGGAATTACGCCCGCCAGGAAAACAGCATCAAGCGATTACGAAAATCAAATTACACCAGACAATCCACGAGATGAAAAAAATAAGAGGAATAGAAAAAAATTATTTCGGCGGAAAGGGAAGCCCAGGTACCATTCAAAAAATCGTAAACCTCATCCGGCCGCACGACACGCTGATTGAATGCTTTTTGGGAAATGGCCAGCTGATCCGAAACATCACGGCCGCCCGGGAAATTATCGGCATCGATATCAATCCGCAGGTGATCACCAAATGGCGGGCCCTGAATTACGATTGGTTAACCCTGCACAATCAAGATGCAATAAGTTTTTTGGCGGGTTTCGATTATGCCAGGTCAGGGCGAACAGTAATATATGCGGACCCGCCCTACCCACTCGAAAGCAGGAAAAGCCCTAAACATATCTACGACCACGAGATGACCCACCAGCAGCACCTGCACTTGCTGGCTCTATCCAAGCGGTTGCCGGCCGACATTCTGATTTCAACCTATCCTAACGAATTCTATGAGGAGCATCTGGCGGGATGGCACCGAACAAGTTTCCAGGCGCACACCCGGCACGGCATGGCTGAGGAATGGCTTTTCACGAACTACGAGCCAGGCCCGGTCCTACATGATTACCGATTCACGGGCGCCGATTACCGGGAGCGGGACCGCATCAAAAAAAAGGTAAAGAGATGGATGAATGGATTGCAGCGATTACCAGAGCAGGAGAAGCGGGCTATATTTCTGGCGATGGCTGATCTAAGGGAAATGAAGGAAACACTTGCTGCAGTAACGCCACAATCACCGATGCTTCCGGATTTACCGCCAGAAATGAAGTTGCAGGATCCGAAGAAGGTATTTGTCTGTAGCGCATGCAACCACGAATTACCAATAAGTTATTCAAGCAAGACAAAAAATTACTGCTACATGTGTGATCCAAATGTAACGATAGAGGAATTGCTGTATGAAAAAGCCTAAGAGCCAGCAAACCTACAATTTATTTCAACCGCTGGTGGGAAGTGTCGCGGAGGCAAAACCTGTAAAAATTGCGCAGATCCCGAGCAAGCTACCCCGACTCATAAGCAATTCCGGGGGAGCGACGAGCGGATGGATGACATACCGAGAACTGGAAAAAGGCCTCAGCTCAGAGGATTTCATTTGCTTCGCAAACACCGGGAAGGAGCGAGAAGAAACCCTCGTCTTCTTACACGAACAGGAAAAGGCTTGGGGAGTTAAAATCCGGTGGCTGGAGTATTGCCGATTCAATGGCTGGAAGGAAGTAAACTTTCAGACAGCGGCCAGAAACGGGGAGCCATTCCACGAAATGTTCACACGCAAAAACTTCCTCCCGAACATCAAAACTCGATGGTGTACCCAGGAGCTAAAAATCAGGGTCCTAAACAAATTTATGCGCAGCCAGGGATTTGGCGAGTGGGAAAATCTGGTAGGCCTCCGTTACGACGAACCCAGGCGAGTAGCCAATAACAAAGCAGGGAAAGGCAGGCAACGCTGGTGGACAAGCTACCCGCTGTTTGATGCCAGGCTCAGTGTGGCAGACGTCCGTGAATTTTGGGATAAACAGAATTTCAGATTACAGCTCCAGAGCCATGAGGGAAACTGCGATTTGTGTTTCATGAAAGGCAGAAACAAACTATTGTCGATTTTGGCAAAGGACCCGGACCGAGCGATTTGGTGGATTGAAATGGAAGAAGCTGCCAGAGCCCCATTCTCTAAGCGAAACAAGATGGAAGATTTACGAGAGAGAGCAGTAGGTCAAGGCAGCCTGTACGATTTCGAAACAACCGACAGCGAGGAAATGGATTGCTCTTGCACGGACTAACCAGCTGCCAACGCCACAAATACCGATAGCGGCCGCAACCGCGATATCACCCCGACAGATTTAAAGTTACGGTACCACAAAAAGAAAAAACCAGATGGAAGATTACAAGCAAAAATATTTGTTGCTGCTACTGAAGGTAAAATCAGCACGTCAGGCCCAAAAGAATTATTACAAAGAAAGAAACGCGGAGCGGAAAGCCGATTACATGGCCAAGGCGAAGGATTACGAAAGGCAACTCGACAGGGAAATTGAGGAGCACGAGCAGCCACAACTGGGCCTAAGCTGATGGGAGCCGAGAAAACAAACGTGCTGGCAGTCGAGGACTGTCGGCCGGCCAGTGATTTACATGATCTGCAGAGTGGATCTGAATCCCGGTTATCCGAAATCCAAGTAAGCGAAAACATCACCAGACACAGTCCGATTGGAACGGCAGAAGCTGCTCCACCTTCCCAGCTGCAGAGTGATTTACCAGAATGGCCATGTGAATCTAAAATATCTATCTATGAATCCAGGAGGTATTGTACATTTTGCGGCAAGAAGCGGCAGGAGTCGAAAATGAACCTGGTACACTACAAACTCCTTAAGAAAAAAGCTTGGCATTGCGCAGAACACACGTCCACAGCAGCGGACTTTCTGCAAATAATTTCCAGCGAAAAAGGATTGTTTCTGGAGTTGTTTTCCGGATCAAAAGAAGTGAGCAAGATAGCCGAATCCTTTGGCTGCAGCACGTTTACGATCGACCACAACAAAAGCTTTGGGCCCGACCTCGCCAAGGACATCCGGACAGTTAAATTGTCAGAGCTGCCCCGAGAAGTGCGTTTTATTTGGGCCTCGATTCCTTGCACGGTATTTTCAGTCCTTTCCATTGCCAGGCATTGGGAAAAAGTATCCTACAGCTGGCGGAAGTATTTCTATGTGCCGAAAACCAAGGAAGCAAGGGAAGCGATCCAGATTCTGGAGAAAACCCTATGGCTCATCAAAAATCTGAACCCGGATTATTTTGTGATCGAAAACCCCCGCGGAGCGCTACGCCACATGCCCCAGGTCAGATCAATTCCATTCCGCCACACAGTTTCCTATTCGGACTATGGTTTCAATTATTACAAGCCAACGGACATATTCACAAATTTCCCCGGATTAGACCTGATCAAAATGCTCCCGAAGGAATTGGCGAATTGTGCCGGCTCAGTGCTTCAACTGAATGGCGCCTATGAAAGAAGCCTCGTACCAGGTCAGTTGGTTAAAACAATTCTAAGCCAGATTATTGGGAAGGAGGCCGCCAATGGATAGCGTAACAGTAATGCGAAAGCGCATAGTATTCAACCCCTGCGGGCTTATTTTCATCATTCAGCAGGATTCCTTCCGCTTTGATCCATTCAAGAAGCTTGCTCTTTACGACGAGGACAACATTTATCATGGCACCTATCGGGTGGTAAACCGAACCAAATTCCGATTAAAGAGCTTAAGCCGTATGATGTCTCTGCTGCTCTTTTCATGCCACGAGGGGGAAGGAATTAAAATACTTCGGGAAATGAAAATAGTTGGCAAGAAATCGGATGAGGTAATGATGTGCCTCATATGCCTCGAACACTTCGAGCATAACGAAAACCATGTAATTCCAAAAAACAAAAATGAATCAAAACCCGAACCCAGGGACCCAGTTCAATTACCTTTCCCCACGGAAATCTGAAATCTTGCTTAAGTCGATAACTAACACCAAGCATAAGCTGATCACGCTGCTGATGCTGGATGGAGGTTTGCGCGTATCTGAAGTCTGCACACTTCAATACAGCAATTTCGACCTTAAGGAAAAAACAGTAGTTGTCGCCTCACTCAAAAAGAGAGGCAAACCAATTTTCCGCCATATCCCTATGTCGGGCCGCCTCTATGAGGCACTCGCAGCCCACATCAAGGAAACAGGCAGTTTGGCAAGGGAAGACTATGTTTTCCCTGCCAACTACCCGACGAACAAAGAGCCTCACATGCAGAGGAAAGCGGTCAACATGATGCTTCAGCGGTTGAATGACAAGACCCCGGAGCTGGGCCATGTACACCCGCACCAGCTGCGGCACACATTCGCAACCGACCTCCGGAGAAACGGCGAGGAACTGGAAACGATCAAAGATCTACTGGGGCACAAGAAGTACGACACGACCTTGATATACGCCCATATTTCTCCTGAGAATTCCAGGAAGGCGATCAATAAACTGCGCGAGGAAAAACTTACCCTGAAGCAGCGGATCATGAATCTGGTAAACCCCCGCAAAGCTTCAGAGTTCATCCAAATCTCAAGCGCCGCCCATTCGTTCACGATCGGCCGGGGAAAGGAATTTCTGGCCCTAGCCGCAAACATCGAGAAAGGGATCAATACCCTTTTGATCGGCCCAGTGGGAATAGGGAAAACACACCTGCTCTCCAACTTGCACCTGCCAGATCAGAAGATAATCCGGTTTGATGATTTGGGCGACATCAAGAAATCCCTCATGGGAACAATACTCTTTCTGGTGAAAGGGGACAAAGAAGAATTCAGCAAGATAATCTTTGGCCAGGACCTGGAGAAGATAGATGTCAGGCTCTCGAAAATGTCTGTTTCCAGCCTAACCGATGCGATTATAAGCCTCACGCAAAAAGGCGAATACACGATTATAATCGACAGTATCGACAACCTAACCCCGAAGGCGAGCAAAGTAGTCGAAGATCTCAAAATGCACATGACTATTATCGCAGGTGCCCGGGAAGTTGCCATGAAGCAAGGCAGCTTCCTTTGGAATTTCGAAAAAATAAGCGTCGCCCCGCTGTCCAGAGGGGAAAGCCTGGAGCTAATTTACAAGTTGAGCCATTCGGTGGAGGTAGAAAATTGGGAGCTATACCGAAATCATATTTTCGAACAATCTGGTGGGAATCCCCGGGTGATCAAGGAGCTGGTAGATCGGTACGGAAAGGAAGCAATTGTTTCAGAAGACCTTGTCC
>MWWI01000106.1_pt1 | contig 18110 bp, 29 predicted proteins | sample 1047321 | NCBI WGS metagenome assembly MWWI01 (sample SAMN06349966, study PRJNA376086) | soil metagenome | isolation source: FI-1 sample Antarctic (ecotone) soil | place: Antarctica | reverse complement strand
CGCGGGGCTCTCGCCCGCCACCACCCCCCGCCGCTCCTCGTCCCCGGCTTGCCCTTCGCTCGGCCCCTGCCCCCCCTCTGGCAGCCATCTCTAACCCCCGCCCCCCATTCCCAGCACACCCCTCCACTAACGCGAAGCGTAGTGATAACAGGGAGTTGCGGCATTAGTTTTGAGACGGGTTTTGGGACAATTCCTCGCCGGTTTTCGGCCTGCATTTTCGGATAATCCGGTCCGTTTTCAAACGCTGACTGATATCTGTAGTGGGTTGCGGGGACGATTTGTCGAGGGCCCGGAATATCCCCGAGCATTTTCCCGATAGTCATGGTTTGGGCGTCCCCGGCCTTAAGGCCGGTCGGGTGTTCCAGGGCTTTAGCTTCGCTTCGGTCGGCTAGCGCCGACTCGCCTGCGGCGATCCTTCCACTCCCTGACGCGAAGACGGAAGAGTAACCATTCCCCGAGGGGCTCCCCTCGGGGAAAAAGTCAAACCCCACTTGCAGCCAATGGGCGGGGATTTTCCAGCTCGGCCAGGGCCGCCACGAAGCGAGGCCGGTCCCACCCCGCGGCACGGAGCGAGGGATAGGCCGCATCGAGGTTTCGAACGCCACGGCACCGAAGAGTTTTCAGGAGCAGGGCATCTTTAGAGAGCCGAGGCGGGGCCGGAATCGTCGGGAGAATTTCATCGGACACGCACGAGCCGGGGACCAAAAGCGGCGGCATGGTTCGCTCGGCCTGGAAATGGGCCTTCAGCCGCTTTTGAGCGGCTTCCTCGTGGCCCTGGCTGAGGTAGTTCCATTTCCGGTTCTTGACCAGGAACAGGAACAACCCGGCCGGGTTCTTGGCCCCTGTCGTCCTCGCCTTCTCGACGGCGGTCATCCAGAGCAGCTGCGAGTGCTCGCGGTCATCCGGCATGAGCGAGCACTTGGCCGCCTGGCGAAGAAGCTCCAGGGCTCGCCCGACATCCTCGAAGTCCTCCCGCCGGATGCCGGAGAGTCGGGGCGGAGGAAGCTCCGAGGAAGCTTGGGTTTTCTCCTCCCCAGATCCCGAGCTGAAAAGACCAGGACCCGATTCGGGGCGAGCTTCGCCCCGAGATTCTCGTTGGTCTTTAGATTCTTCCGAAGGAAGAGATTCTCTTATAAGAAAGACCCCCGCAGAATTTGTCCCGATCGCAGGCTCGACCCCCGCAGAATTTGTCCCATCCGTGGACTTTGATGATTCCCCCCCTGCTCTTTCTGCCCGGCACCTTGCCGCCTCGTTGGTGGCCGCGATTCGCTCCCACTCGGGATTGATGAGGAGCCGTTCGCCGAACCGCGTGATGTCCCCTGTGCGTTGAATCCATTCGAGGCCCACCAAGTGCTCTTTAGCGCCCTGGACGGCCCGAGGCGAGAGCCGGAAGCGACGAGCGAGCCACTGGCAGGAGACCCGGCCGGAGAACGAGAACCCCTCGCCGGGGCGAAGCCAGGAGCAGCGAAGGCAGACGCCGAGGATGACCGCGATTAAGGCCCGCGAGCTTGACTCGCAGGCGAGGACGAGGGCCCGGCGGGGAATGGGAACCCGCTTTCGTTTGGTCAGGAGGGCGAACCAGGAGGCGAAGGCCGAGCGTTGCTCTTCGGAGAGACTCATTTCCGAGACCGAGGGGGCGAAGCGAATCGCGGCCTCGGAGAACTCCTGAAGGAGTCCCAGCTCGATGAGCTCCGCCAAGGCGGAGCGGACCCGCTTCTCGGGCAGGCCGCAGAGAGTGGCCAGCTCCGAGGCGAGGAATCGCGGCGTGAACTCGGGGACCCCCCTGCCCGCTTTCTTCTCGGTCCAGATGAACGCGGCTCGCCTGAGGCGTTGCTCGAAGAGGGCAAGGCCCACCCGTACCGCCCACGAGCTGATGAGCCCCTCGGAAAGGGACCACCAGAGAATCCCGATGGTGAGCGATGATACGGAGCAATAGCCGCCTTGCGGCTTGAGAGGCTTCTCCCCTGCGGATTGGAACTTCATGAACCTTCCCCACCAGGCCGCGTGGGCGGCCCGTCTGGGGCAGGAGGCTTCTATAAGGCTCGAACAGCGGACAGACCGAGCCCGGCACGAGGATACACGTTCCCCGTGTCCGTGAACGAAGCGAGTTGACAGGAGGGTAGGACCGGAAGAAGATGAGGCTGCGACACCTAATCAGCTTTTTTTCCGGACTCTCCTGTCACCAGGTCGTCCCGGAGCGAATCAAGCAGCCCTGGCAGGCTGCTTTTTTCGTTTATGGGCTTGGCTAGTGCGGCTTCAAGCCTTGATTTTGGGGTCGCCGAGGCGGAATCCAGTGTGAATCCACGCCCGAAGTCGGACTCAGAACCCCAAATCTTAGCCTTGAGGTCGCACTAGATACTCTTCGCTACGCCATCAAGCAGGCCCCCTGCCCTGTTGACACGACATCCTCGGAGGCCTCCATCTCCCGACCACCGGGAGAGAGGTTTGCAAGGACGCTTCACCTGTTGAAGCAGGCTGAATATGCCGCGCGACCCATACGCAGGCAATCCCCTAAGTTACTGGAATAACGCGCTTTACGGAGACCGTTATCGCGATATCGCGATAACGGTCTAGACGTTGTAGCGATATCGCGATAACGCTACAACGTCAATAGGTTGCAAAATTCCTATTGTCAGAAGGGTTTACGGGTGGCACTGTATGGTCAGGAATGGCCGTTGTAGCGATATCGCGATAATGATTATCGCGATAACGCTACAACGGCAGGTTTCTTATTTTTTTCTTCTAGGGAGCGGCGAGGTCACATGGGCGGGAGCACGAAGGCGCAAGAATCATCCAATAGCACGCATATAATAGCGGTCGGCAACCAAAAGGGCGGGGTCGGGAAGACCACCAATTCCGTGCATATCGCTGCGGCCCTCGGAGAGATGGGCCGCCGCTGCCTCCTCATCGACCTGGACGCGAACCAGGGCTCAACGCGGCATCTAGGCGTTCCGAGCACGAGCTTCCTCGGGACCTACGAGGTCCTCATCGGTGAGGAGCAACCGACCGACGTCATCATCACCAACGGCGAGGATGACGTCGCGCTTCCCAAGAACGTCGACCTCATCGCCGCCAACAGGAAGCTCGAAGGCATCGAGGATGCCCTACGGCAGCAGAGCAAGTTCATCGTCGAGCAGGACATCCTCATCGGGCCCCTGCGGACCTTGCAGGGACAGTACGATTACATCTTCCTTGATACCGCCCCGAACGCGAGTGCCCCCACCGTCGCCGCCTACAAGGCCGCCCGCTGGTTCATCCTCGCCGCCATGCCCTCCCCCTTCGCCGTCGCTGGGCTCAATGACGCCTTGGTCGACATCCAGGACGCCCAGAACAACGGGAACCCCGACCTTGAGGTTCTCGGTGTCGTGCTCGCCGGTGTCGACGGGCGACGCACCCGGCTCGCCACCGCCCTTATCGATTACGTCGACGAGACGTTTCGCTTCGGAAACGACACCTCGGCTAAGTTCAACACTGTCATCAGTCGTTCCGTGGTCATCGATGAGGCTCAGAAGGCCGGAAAGACGCTCTTTGAGACCCACCCCGACCACAAGCTCACCGACCAGTATCGGAGCGTTGCCAAGGAGGTCGAGGAGCGTCTGAACTCGATGACGACGGCTCGGTCCATCGGCGCCGACGGTGCGACTTCGTCGAAGAAGGCGGTCGCCAATGGCTAAGCGAACTCCCCCCGATAGCGAAGAGTATCGCCCCGTCAACGAGCAGCTCGCTCGAAGCGTGCTCGCCCCGCGAGCCCAACGCGTCCCCGTGGTCGGCACCTCGCCCGTGAAGCTCGTCCCGCTCAAGCCCGCCGTCGAAGCCGAGGACGAGCAGCCCGAGACGCCAATTGGTGAGCCTCCGAAGCCGCTCGCAGAGAGCCTCTCGGGGAGTCTCAGCCCCCGAGAGGACATCAAGCCAGCCGACACGAGCACGGAGGCCGCGCCGACCGCCCGGAGGAAGCTCGTTCGAGAGAAGCGAATGCTTCTCACCGAGAGCGAGAACGAGCTCTTCGAAGACCTGGTCAGGACCATCTCGACGGAGCTCAAGGTTAAGGTCAAAGAGAGCAACGTGCTCCGGGCCTGCCTCTCGCTCTTGCTGCACGTCGAGGGCGAGTTGGCCAAGCAGTGCCGTCGCAGCGGGGCCGTCAAGCGACCCCGCAACGACAAGCCGGCCGAGATTGCAGCATTCGAGGAATACCTCGCACGTATCTTCGACTCGGCAATCAGGAACACCAAGAAGCTCGACTAAAGCCGTTGTAGCGTTGTAGCGTTATCGCTATAACGTCAGTATCGTTATAGCGGTAACGCTACAACGATAGAGCAGAAAATTTCGTCATACCAACAGGTTGTGTCAAATCCCATTGTAGCGTTAACGCTATAATGGTGGGACATTATCGCGATAACGACTGAGAATTCGCTGACAATTCGAGAGGGCAGGGCAGGGGGGGTACCGCCCGAAACCGAAAGATGCAGATACGCAAAGCCCGCCGTACTCAAAGGTCACTTGGTGGTTCTGCCGATGGAAGGAGAGGCCTACCATCAGTACCCGGGCACGGAGGAGCTTTGAGGATGAGTGGAGAACCGAAGAGCCGCAGAAGCCGAAGCACGCCGAAGCCGCCCAAGAGCAAAGACAGCCGGGAGAAGTGCACGCTCCTCATTCAGCGGGACACCTCCATCAAGCTCAGCACCCTCGCAGCCATCAAGGGGGTCGACCGGAGTACCCTCGCCGAGGAGATACTCGCCCAGGCCCTCCGCCACGTTGTCATCTCACTTCGGAGCCCTTCGAGCGAGGCAGGGGAGGGGATGGCCGAGCCTGCCGAACAAGAGGCGGCTTAGACGCATGACCGCACGACCGTAGACCCGGACAGCGGCAGAAAGGACATCACGCTTTGATGCTCCCGCCGATATCGCCTTCACCATCGGGCCGGATAGCTGCATCCGACGATCCGACGGCAACGAGGCTCGCATTCTCGTCAGCCCTCTGGGGTCTGCTTGCCAAGGGAGTGGGGCAGGGGAGGGGCCAGAAGGAATCGAGCTCCTCTAAAGTCGCTTCCCGGTCGTTCCGTTCGGCATAATCGATCGACGTGGAAATGCCTTTCCCGTTTGCCGGTGCGTGCCATGTCCACCGAATGAGACGACCACCTGAAGAGGCTACACGAGAGGTCATGCGTCGAGGGGCAGCAGGCAGAGCCCCCGCCTCGGGACGACCATCCCGCACGAGCGGTACATCGGGGAGCTGTCGGCCTTGCGGGATGAGCTGAATGTGGCGGCGATGAGATTCGGCGTCCTGCCACATGGACCTTTTTCTTCTCAATAATAGCCCGGCTGTTGGCGAGCAAGCGGAGCTTGCGTTCCAGACTCACGCAGCGCGATTGCGCGAGATGTTGCCGTACGCTCAAATCGAGCACGTGGGAAGCACCTCGATTCCTGGCGCGCTCGGTAAAGGAGACCTTGATATTGTAGTATGCGTCGACGACGTGCGCTTCGAAGCCGCTGACGCTGCACTTGCTCAGCGCTTCGAACGGAACACGAAGTCTATCCGCGACGGGAACTTCAGCAGCTTCAAGGACGATTCCCTGAGTCCGCCTCTTGGGATTCAGCTCGTGGTCCGCGGCAGCGAGTACGACAATTTTTTGAAGTTCAGAGATGCTCTACGCACCAGTCCGCGATTGCTTGAGCAGTTCAACGCGCTCAAGCAAGAATGGCACGGGGCGGCGATGAGTGACTATCGTTCAGCGAAGTCGGCTTTCATTGCTGATGTTTTGAGCAATTCTTGATGTTGTTTGGGTAACAAGGAGAGCGAGCCGACGCCGACGCCGGGGCCGCGGGAAATTTGGGCCGGTGCGGAACGTCTTCCGGTTGGCCCCGGCGCGGCTCCTCTAAACGTTGGCCGAGGCGAGTTGGGTGGGTGCCGATAGCTAACGACATTGATAGCTTTTTGATTGCCCTGAGCTATCGTACGCCTAGCTCTCGGCTAGCTTTTTGCTTCTCTTTCTAGCTTCTCAAGAATGGCCTCTAATAACCAGTTCTGTCGTGTAGTCGGTAATATGCGCCCCTTTACGGCAGCTTCGACCTGCTCGATTATGTGGCCCGGTGCCCGGAAGAACACTTGGACTACCTTCCTAACCGATTCCCTCTTGGGCTCCTGAGCTATGCTCCCCCCCTTCTCGATCAACTCCATGACCTGGCTCTCATTTGGTTGGGCGGGCGCCGCCTCTTTCTTTGCGGGCTTTCGTGTAACTGCCATCTTAAGCCCCCACAGCTTGGCTATATAACGCCGCACCAAACACCTCTCGCGAGAGGGCCAGCAACTCTTCTGTTGCTTTCGGATCCTGGGGCTTGAGTTCAACAACAGAGACGCCTTGAGCCGCAGCGTTTGCGAACGCCTTACGAGCACCGAGTTGCGTGTTAAGAAACTCAAGAGCCTTAGTCTCTCTCAAGACCTCCGCAGCCTCATCGTTATCCGCGCCGCGAGGATCGGCTCTGTTGATGAAAGCATACGCTCTTAGTTCTGGGTTGACGCTTCGCATCTCATCCACGAGCGCCGCTACCTTCTCCAAGGTCCATACGTCGAAGGAACGGGGAGCAAATGGGACGATTACCATATCAGCTATACTAAGGGCTGCCCTCTGACTGGTTGTATCCCTTCCGCCGGTGTCGACAATGATGTCGTCGAAGCTGTCTTTGAGCTTCTTAGTTTCGGTGCGGACGCTGGGGCCCGTTAACTTGATACAGGTATAACCGGATCCTCCTTGGCGTTTTTCATCTCTTAGAGCGGAGAAGTCTGCCGCTGATTCCTGATCATCGGCGTCGATAAGCAGGAGACGCGACCCCTCCCCTGCTCGTACTACCGCCAGATTGGTGGCAACCGTGCTCTTCCCAGAGCCTCCTTTGGTCCCCCCCACGATAACAATCATATTGCTAGCTCCTTGAAAGCAACGGGCTATCGATTAGCTATACAAGAGCTAGCAACCAGCTTACGATCACGCAAGATGTTATTCCTAACGCGCATTCATTGACGGCATTGCTAGCAGTGCTTACTATGAACGCACATCCGAAGACGCACCGGAGGGGCCGTGGCAACCATTACGGTTAGAGGCTTGGAAGAGCCTTTGAAGAAGAAGTTACGAATACGCGCTGCAATGAACGGGCGCTCGATGGAGGACGAGGTAAGGGCGATTCTTAAAAGAGAACTGCTCTCAGAAAGGAGCGATCCTCGCCGCCCCCTCGGAGACTCAATACGGGCTCGCTTTGCAGCATTCGGTGGAATTGATCTCGCCATTCCTGATCGTGAAGCGATGCGCGAGCCTCCGGACTTCAACGGTAATGATCATACTTGATACGAACGTACTGTCTGAGTTCATGAAGAAGGGGCCCTCGGAAAGGGTTGTCGCTTGGATGAATGAGCAGCGTCGGGAAGAGCTTTTCTGTACGGCCATAACCCAGTCTGAGATCTTCTATGGGATTGCGCTCCTTGACCCATCACCTCGTAAGGATGCCTTAAGTAAGGCCGCTCACGCACTCTTTGAGGAAGACTTTGAGGGGCGGATCCTTTCCTTCGACAGTCACAGCGCAGTGCACTATGCAACTATCGCAGCAGAGAGAAGGCGAGCAGGACGGCCAATTACGACCGAGGACGCTCAGATTGGGGCGATTGCCCGAACACATCACGCACAACTTGCGACTCGAAACGTCTCCGACTTTGAAGGCTGTGCGCTGTCGCTCGTTAATCCTTGGGACTAGCGCGGAGCTATCCGCGTACCGGGGGCTAAACTAGGGTTATCCTCCCTTCCTCTGTCCGCACAGTCGCCAGACTGGTAGCGACGGTGCTCTTACCAGAACCGCCCTTTATGCCGCCGACAGCAGCTATCCTTTTGATAGCTGCTTGCTAGCTTATAGCAAAAAGCTAGCAACTTGATTGCTTGGTAGCAAGTGAAATTAACTAGTTGACTCTTCCACCTAGCTGGTATCATTCCCTTCGTATGGGGACCGAGAGCTATTTGCAGAGAATAATTTGTCAACTTTTCTTCTTCGAGAGTTCGAAAAGTGTCATACTAAGTATTACACTTTTAAGGCGCAAGAGCCGATAGCTTCTTCAAGGGGGATTACCTTTGCGTGTCTTCAAAGCGAAACATTTTCAGCGTTTCGCGAAGAAGGAGGGCATCTCGGATAAGAAGCTACTTGAGGCTGTATCTCGGGCAGAGCGAGGCTCCATCGATGCCGATTTAGGAGGGGGTCTCATCAAACAAAGAGTGTCCCGACCGAATGCTGGGCGTTCGGGGGGATACAGAACGATTCTAATGTATCGCGAGGGGGAGAAGGCTTACTTCATACGGGGATTCGCAAAAAACGAAGAGGACAACATATCGCGAGAGGAAGAAAAGGTACTGAAGAAGGCTGCAAAAATCACCTTGGCTCTTTCCGATGAGAAACTAAAAGAGCTTCTGACATCAGGCGCGTTCGTGGAGGTAGAAATCGATGACTAAGAAACACAAAAGCGAAACCCTCGCTGCTGTTCACGAACTTATGTCTGATTTCCATGAAATCGGTGCCATCGACAAGAAGACGATGCGTTACTTCGATGAGAAGTGTCTCACTCCTATTCCGGAACTCACCCCAACGGAAATAAAGGCTATTCGGAACCGAGTGCAAGTAAGCCAGTCGGTTTTTGCTTGCTATCTTGGTGTATCGAAGGCGGCTATCAGCCAATGGGAGCGCGGCGAAAAGAAACCCGGAGGACCAGCGTCGCTGCTACTTTCGCTGGTGAGTGCCAAGGGACTGAGCGCAGTAACTCTGTGAGTCAGCTCTAGCCGTCGTGGTACTGCCGTCGCAAGAACGGCAGAGCTACCCGCGTTATCCACCTACCTTGATGGCTAAAAACTAGAGTTTCCCGCCACACCTCAACCCTATGCCCGAATCCCCGAAAAAACCGCGAGTTCCGAGGAGCGATCGTCGGGGGGTTTTTCGCCAGGGGGAATCGACCGCGCGCGTCGGCCTCTATGCCCGGGTCTCCACCCACGACCAGCAGACGCTGCCCTTGCAGCTCTCGGCCATGCGCGAGCACGCCGAGCGGCGGGGATGGACCGTCGCCGTCATCGTGGAGGACGTCGGCTCAGGCGTCCGCGACCGCCCCAAACGCGAAGACTTGATACGAGCGGCGAGACGGCGGGAACTCGACCTGATCCTAGTCTGGCGGTTGGATCGCTGGGGGCGTTCCTTACTCGACCTGATCACAACGCTTCAGGAGCTGACCGAGCTGCGGGTCGGCTTCGTCTCGCTCGGCGAGGCGCTGGACCTGACCACGCCGAGCGGCCGGGCCCTGGCCGGCATGCTCGCGGTCTTCGCCGAATTCGAGCGGGACATCCTCCGCGATCGCGTGAAGGCCGGGATCGCCCAGGCCCGCAAAGAGGGCCGTCCTCACGGACGGCCGCGGACGATCGCCAGGCATGCCGCCGAGGTGAAAAGGCTCTTTCAGGAGGGTGTCAGCAAGCGGGAGATCGCCAAGAGGACGGGAATCAGCAGGGATTCCGTGCGTCATCTCCTCGGAGACGGCAATCCTTAGCGTGCAATTTTGTCCGTTCCGAGGCGTGACCCCTATAAGCATAAATGTGTGTAGGGCGCCCGCCGACCGGAACCTTCGGAGGGACCGTGTCGGCCTGATTAACCGGGCGCCCATTGAGGTTGAAACGCGCGTCCTACCGTCGAGTGTTGACGTTCATGCGGACGAAGTAGGAGGGCGTCGGCCAGCCGTCGATGAGGGCGCAACAGGCCGAGCCGCTCTGGCCCTGCCAAGTCGCCCGAACCCGGTACGTGCCCTTAGGCAACGGGCCCGTCGAGAAGTAATTGCGGAGGCCGTAAAAGGCTGGGTTGGACCGGTTGGCGTACCCCGTCCAGACGACCCTTCCGGTGCTCGTGTTTACCACTTCGACCCGGGCCCCGACGGCCTGGGTCGCGCCGCCGTTACCCCAGATGAAGCCGTCGATACCGGCGGCGGCCTTGGCCTGCGGCGCCGCCGCCGCCATGACGATGTTGGCCCCGAGGACGAGGGCGAGCAGGATGAAGAACTGCCGCATTCGAAACTCCTGGGTGCTACTGCACCGTTTGAGTACTGGCCGGAAGGGGGGCTTAGCGTCCCCTAGCCGGGTTCCGATGGGCTAAGCGTTGGGAACAAGAGAGGCAAAGAGGCCACACTGATTGTCGGGGTTGCCCGTCCGGGGCCAGAAAGCCGTCCAAAACCTCCAAATCCGGGTTGTCAAAGAGTCAGCCGAGCGCCCTTATCTTAATAGACTGGACTGGTACAGTCTATAGGTGAGCCAAAAAAATCCCCCCCTTTGTGGCCATTTGTTATCTATAAGGCAGAGGCGTCCTCGGCGGAGATTTTCTGTATCTCAGAGGGAGGGGCAGCCGATTCGGAAACCACTTTGAATTCAGGAAGAAGCTCAGAAGAAGTTATGTGCTTGCCATGAGTATCTTTTATTATAAAGCTTTTTGTTTGCTTCTTTTTGCATGATACATATATTTTCATGTTCTTATATTGAGTTAGTTCCATTGTGCCGCTTGCGTTCTTCGATGCTACCAATCCCGTATAGAGCACAACGCCGCCCCCTTGACGGGTGAGTTCCATCAACTCGCCAGCCAAGAGGTCGTTCCCCTCACGAGATCCCGTCGTCCTTCCCACAAACTCTCTCAGCAAGGCTCTAGCGTCATCCAGTGATGCCGCTTGCCTTTCGGCCCGCCTCCGTTGGTAATAATCCAAGCGGCTCGTGAGGTCGTCGGGGTTCAAATCCCGAGGAGCGGGTGGCAATGTCGATGTATCTAGCTCGGCATTGACCTTCTCTTGCTCGGACTGCCGTCGTGCTCCTCGTGTCATCTCTGAAGCATCAATTGAAGTGGGAGCTCCCGTCAAGGGTCGCCGCCGCCTCGGATTGGTCGGTCTCTGTCGTTTATCGGGCTCGGCATGGGGCAATGGCTCATGTTTCAACTCCTCCGCGAGCAGTGCTCCCTCCGGTCGGTCCCGCCGCGGGACCGACGCAAGGTCGGGGTCTCCCGACTCAAGGTGTTCGAGAACGTCCCAGTTCGCACGCCGACGCCCCATGCTGCTCTTGTCCCTTCAATTCGTGAATGCGGTACCCTCGACAGGACTCGGCAGATTCCTCGCCACAAAGTGGGCAGAGCGCAGAATCTGCTTGAGTCTCTCGGGGTCAACGCGGCGGCCGTTGAGTTCTTCGAAGTCCAGCTGCCAAATCACATTGCGTCGCTCGTCAAGCCCGAGCGGCCTGAAGCCGGCCGTCTCCAAGATATCCTCCCCCATCCCCCTGCCACTCAAGGGCGAGAAGAGCAATGGTCGCTGATGGCCATCCACCCCTTCGCAATAAATTATGTCGTGTTGATCCTTATAGACATTAATCGAAGATGCGAAGAAGAGGATTTGACTGGCGAGCTCGTTTAGCAGTCTTCTTGCCCGCCGGGGGAACTGATTTTTTGAATTGTCTGGGCTCAAGTACTCGGGCAGCGCCTTACAATCGACCAGCCCCGTGATAGCCAAGTACTCAACGCTTCGCGGTGCGTGAGGCTCTCTCACAATGTGCTCGTTCATCAACTCCGAGATGGGGACACCACCCACGTTGTAGGCCAGGTATCCCCGCTCGGTCAGCGGTAGGACGGCGGAAAATCCGTCGTAATGTCCAAGCTCAATAGGGGGCATGTGTTCGTACTCGTCGAGGAAGACGTGCAGTTCGACGGGCCGTCGTGACCAGCTCAGGCGATAGATTGCCGAGTTAAGGCTGAGCAGATAGGCGAGGCGGCCCTCTAGGCTATCGTAGAGTAACGCACCATTACGAGCATATTTTGCGGTACGCTTCTGATAACCCCAAGCGCAAGTCATCATAAAGCTGACCATGGATGCTACTCCACGACGCCTGTCAGCGTCATCGTCGCTTGCCATCTGGGCTTTGGCCGCTTCAGACAAGCCCAGGTGGTCCTTGATGTTCGCCCAGAGGATTCTTGCCGGTTCGCCCCGGAACTCGATGACCTTGGGCAATGGCCTTGATGGCATGGGAAGAGTTCAATCAAAGACCTTTAGGGCGTAACCTTTGAGGTAGAGTAGCCCCGGAGGGCCTCCACCAGCTCAAAGCCTATTGTAACGCCTTGCCGGGCTCGCAAGTCTCCGTTTTCGGGACGGTGCCCGGCGTTTGATTGCCCAACCCCGACGGTGCTAACCTCGAAGGAAGACGGATTCTCGGTTTGTCACCCACCGCCGAGCCAGCGAGCCAATGAGCATGCGCACAGACCGCAGAGAGGACGCAAAAGCCTTCCACCTGGACCGGGCGGCCTCAAGCGATGACTTCCCACTGGCTGAGGCGACGCTCGGTCCCGGCAGCGCCATGCAGCAGGAGATTGACGAACTACTCCTTTCGGGGCGGGCCCAGACGATGGCGGAGGCCGAGGGCCTCTATCTTGACGCCCATCTCGGGGAAATTGCCGAACTCGCCGAGCGGCTCCCGGAGGAGGGATTCCGCTGTCACGAGTTGGTGCGGCTGCTCCTAGCCCACGGCAGCCGGCGGTGGGAGGATGCCCTGTGAGGGCGGAAGAGAAGCTCGCCCGGATTTCGTCGGCCCTCGCCGATGCCGGCCTCGAATCGCTGGTCATGGGCGGCCACGCCGCCCGCTATTACGGCGTCGAGCGGAACACGAACGATTTCGACCTCTACGTCTCGGCCCCTTCGGTGGAAGAGCTCAAGGCTCGCCTGGCCGATGCGAACCTCCCGGCCGAGTTCCCGCCCCAGGAGGGTCTGTCCTGGCGGCCCGACGACTTCGCCCGGTTCGCCATCGGCAGGCTCCCGGACGGCCGCGAGGAGTGGCTTGAGTTCTGGCTGCATAATCATCCTACTACCGAGCTTCGCCGAATCGCAGGAGCGCCAGGAGCGTGGCACCTACGGCGGTCACGAGCTTCGCTTCCTCTCTTTGAAAGACCTGATACGCAGCAAGGAGACCGAGCGCGAGTCGGATTGGTCGGACGTGGCCATCCTTGAGGAGGTTCTGGACGGCCGCCATCTGGCGCACGCCGAGTCGGCCGAGGGCCAGGTACGCTTCCTCTCGAATCTCAGGAGCCGCCGAGGCTTCGAAGACGGGCTGCGTCGCGGCTCCTTCGGGGCCGAAGAGGTCGTACGTCAAGCGATTGCCGAATGCCGCCATCCGGTCTCCTTCGCCTTTTTGATGCCGTTCGTCGGCGATGCCGCGCAACCTGAAGACCTCCTCGTGAAGGTCGATGAAGCCTATCTCTCCCCCTTGCGGAAAGCGGAGCCGGGAGGGGCCAAGCACGTTGCCCTCGTCGAGGTTGTCCGGCGAGCCTACAAGCGTTGGGCGACGGATGCCGACCGGCGGGACAAGGAGCGTTCGAACGACCACAAAGGCACATGACCATCGGCATCGCGGCGGGGCCACATCCCGCGTCCCGCAAACGGACGTTTCTGGGATGACTTGCCCGAGTGCTCGCAAGCGCCCCCAAAGCCGCCCAAAACCGCCTCATTACCCATCCCGAAATCTCCGTCCCATAACTTGACGTCTTCCACGACTTTTGAGACCTTCCCCGTTGAGAGTTCACGGGGAGGGGGGACCATGCTCATCGGCTACGCCCGCGTATCGACCCAGGACCAGAACCTTGACCTCCAGCTCGACGCCTTGGACAAGGCCGGGTGCGAACGGGTCTTCACCGATACGGCCAGCGGGGCGAAGGCGGCCCGACCCGGACTGGACGACGCCCTCTCCCATGCCCGAGGCGGCGATACGCTCGTGGTCTGGAAGCTCGACCGTTTGGGCCGCTCGCTTCGCCACCTCATCGACACCATCCAAGCATTGAGCGACCGAGGGATAGGCTTCAAGAGCCTCCAGGAGTCGATTGATACGACCACGAGCGGCGGGAAGCTCATCTTTCACGTCTTCGGGGCACTCGCAGAATTTGAACGTGACATCATACGTGAACGTACCAATGCGGGGTTGAAGGCCGCACGAGCGCGAGGGAGGAAGGGCGGGAGGCCCAGAGCCCTCACCGACAAGCAGGAGCAACAAGCGAAGGTGCTCGTCAAAGACACTTCGCTCTCCATCGGAGAAATCTGTAAGACCCTTCGCATCAGCCGGAGCACGTTCTATCGCTACGTCTCGGGGAAGGATGCAAGGTGAGACAAGACAACGTGTTATGATATGATACCCGAGAGTATTATTGGGAGGCGGTTTCCGTGGGTGTTCAGCCAGAAAAAGAAGGACCGGCTGATGGCCTGCGACACGCTGTAATGAACAAGCCAATTACCATCGATCCCAGGGCCGAGAAGGTGCTTGCGTTCTTGGCCGACAAGCCCGAGGCCGCCGAGATCGTGCTCGGCGGCTACTTCGCCTTGCAGCACTACGCGGACTACCGCCAGACGCACGACATCGATGCCTGGTGGAAGACCCGCGCCAACCCCGATGCCGAAGCCGTTATCCGCGAGGCGATGCAGCACGTGGCCGACGACGAGGGCTACGAGCTCAAGGAGCGTAGGTTCGGCGAGACGGTCTCCTTTGAACTCATCAAAGGAGGACGGAGAGAGTTCTCGTTCCAGATTGCGGTGCGCTCCATTGGTCTCGAAGAGCCGGTCACGAGCCCCTGGCCTCCTGTGCTCATCGAGACGTTCACCGACAACGTCGCTTCGAAGATGACCGCCCTGGTTGACCGCGGGGCCCCGCGCGACTTTACCGACATCAAGCACGTCGTTGACGAGGGGCTCATCACGGTCGAAGGTGCCTTGGACCTCTGGTGCCGGAAGAATCCCGGCGGTGACCGTGAGGCCGCCAAGCAGAAGGTCATCTTGCACCTCGCAGGCATTGAAGGTCGACGGCCACTCGACTCCATTCAAGATGCCGCCGAGCGCGAGCGTGCCCGTGAGACGCGCGACTGGTTCAAGCGGGAGTTCCTGAAGCCATGAACCCCGACCCGATTGATGCAAGCGTCTACCCGGACATGGACGAGCCTCCGACCGTATTGGAGACGGCGGAAGCCAAGGCTGACTACGTCCACCGCATCTGCTCGGCGTGGGACTATGGCGTCCATCCCGAGCCGGAAGTCTTTCGCCTCTTTGCGCGGTGGAAGGAGGTCTTTGACCGCTATCCGGTCGCGACCTCTCCGGCCTATCACGCCTTCCGCACCTGGTTTGGTTGGGAACCCGTCGCGTTCCCCGCCCATGTCAGCCCGCCCACGCCTCGCTACGTGCACCTGGACCGCCTGGAGGGTCGAGACGACGACCCGTGCGAGCGGATGACCTGACGGCAAAGGCCGCGTTGGCCACGACAGCTGCAAAACGCCCGGTATCAGCGGGGGGGAGCACGCTCTATCGCTGCGCTTCCGGGGAAGACGCAAGATGATGCAACGGGGTGTCTTGTGGTAGGATCGACTGAAGCGAGACAGAGGAGCGAAGAGCAATGGAACCGAAGGTTATCGAAGGGACGTGGGAAGAGGTTACTCGCAGGAGCCATGAGCTAGCAGGCCATCGCGTGCGGCTTACCGTGCTCTCCGCCCCGACTTCTCAGGAGCAGGCCGACGAGGCGGCGTTCAAGCAGCATCTGCTTGAGGCCGGGCTCATAAGTCGCCTTCCAGAGCTGCCAGCCGAGGCGGACGACGAGGACGACGCCCCGATTGATGTCGCAGGCGAGCCTCTCTCTGAAACCGTCCTCCGCGAGCGTCGCTAAGCGTGGCCGTCTACTTCCTCGACACGAGTGCCCTGGTCAAGCGAAACGTCCAGGAAGCCGGTACTGCGTGGGTCCGTAACCTGACCAGAATCGGTACGCCACACGACCTCTACATCGCCCGTATCGCCGTTGTCGAACTGGTCGCCGCCGTGACCAGGCGGGAGCGGGGCAGACATCTGACCCCGGCCCAGGGGGCTGCCATCATCGGGCATTTCCGCAAGCGAGTCGCCCAACGCTATATCGTCGTCGAACTGAGCCCAACGCTGCTCGACGATGCCTCGCACCTGGCACGAGCCCATGCTCTACGGGGCTACGATGCCGTCCATCTTGCAGCAGCTACGACCCTCAATCGGCAGCGGCTCGCCCTCGGCCTGGGTACGGTCACGCTCGTCTCGGCAGATGCGGAGCTGAACCGGGCAGCGGTCGCCGAGAACCTCTTGGTCGAAGACCCCAACCGCTACCCCTAGCGTTTTCGGATTGTGCCGGGTTTGTCGCCCGGGGCGTTCCGAGCTCACGACCCTTCATTCTGTTGGGACGTCCTGAACGTCGCCCTCGATGGGCGCCAAGGTGGCCTCGGGTATGAGAGCCCCAATTGATATTCGCCCCTCCTCTTGCTCGCCCGGCCCTCGCGTCGCTCCTCCTGCACCTCTCTTGGCCCAGAACCAGAGAAGCTGCCACCAGGTGCCATCTGGCGACTTTCCCGAAAACAATGCTCGGAAGCAGGCCAAAGGGTGAGCAAAAATCCCGTTTTCCAGGTCATGCCCCCAGGAACTTTCCCAAAATTGGTCGAACTCGGGAATGTTCTCGCCCGGTCCAGAGTAAGGCGCATTCGACAGAAGTGACTATCAGCCAAGTAGCTGCACTCAGATGGCACCTGGTGGCAGCTTCTCTGGTATTGGGCCCTCTTCGGACTCTCGACCCCACTTTAGCCCCCGCCCCTCAATCCTAGGCGGATCCCGAGCGGATTTTCTGGGGCATGCTTTGGGCGGCCCCGTCAGCGACCATGCCCCTACGACAGACTCAGACCCGAAGGGAGACGGCGTGATTTTTGAAGTCGATGGATAGCCGCATCCTCGACCTGTCGAATGCTCGGAGCCCCAGGATAGGGACACGTAGGAAGTCGGCAGTCCCGGGCTCATAGACCGCTATCGACGAGGCGGGCAGCCGATGAGGAATCTTCGCCGCGAATTCGTCCCGGGACCCCTGCCGATTCAGGTGCAGCCAGACGCTTGCCTTGAAGGTGGGCACCTCGACGCTGTTCAATCTGATTTTCTTGAGCCTCTCGTAATGTTCCGGGTCTGATCCGGACCAGGGTCGGAGATGCTCCTCCTGAATTGCGAAGTGGTACGAGAGCCCTGTGTCGAGGATTGCCGGGAAGCGAGGCGTCTGTGGGTTGTACTCGTCGGGGCTGATTCCGGGCTGAGTGAGGCTTATCCAGACGATAATCTGGTGAGGGCGGATGATGACCTGCTGGCTGTTGATGGTAAGGACGGTCTCCCGGTCGAAATAGGGGAGATCTCTAAGGATAAAAGCCACGTCGTTGGCTCCCGTTCCGGGCAAAACCTGGCTGCGATGCTGGGTCGGGATTCAACCCGGGAGGGGAAACTCGAACTCCTCCTGGAAGACGTCGGGCGCGATTTCAAAGACGACGAATTCCCCGAGGCCCGATCCTTGGTATCCGTATTTCTGGTACAGGGCCAAGTCGGACCGCCCAATCGCGAGCCGTTCGCTACCCCGATAGGCGGCACATTTCCCAGAGTGCCTCTGGAGGAGCGTCGGGAGGTCCCGGCGGTGGGTGACGTGGGCTTCGGCGATGAGCGGTGCGACGCCGTCGGCGACTAGCTTCGCGTACCACGCTTGGTCGTCGAGTACCTCGCGAGGCGAGGCGATAGCCTCCCCGCTAAGCCCTGCCGACCCAGCCGGCGACGATTCCGAGGCCTTGGTGTCCTTGCTGCGTGCTGCATCCATGCCCGCAGAATTAGCACCGGCAGGCTCCCGGAGTAAATCGTTGAGGGAGGGCAGGCCTCGAAAGCCTATCTTAGTTCTCTCGTCCACAGTCTCCCCCGGTGGCTCGCGGCGGCGTAAGCGTCATCAACGCCCCGTCCATTCTACCGGCTCCGCTCTCTCCTGCCCGTGTTGATGTCCGAGGCAGCCGCCGCAAGCCTCTCTTATGGCCTACCCATCTTCCTCGGGACCTCACGCTCGCATGTGAGCCTTGAAGGCCACTGGCCGCCTCCAGGGGCCGCAATTCGCTCTCGGCCCTACCATCCCCCTCGCCCGTCTCATTTTTGACGATTCCTGGCCACGCCAGGGCCTTTCTCGGCCTCCCTCCTCGTGCGTCCCCGGCCCCCGCCTCGCCCGGCCCCCGCTCCTCTCCGGCTCACCCCCCCCACGCTCGCCC
>MWWI01000105.1_pt1 | contig 18124 bp, 14 predicted proteins | sample 1047321 | NCBI WGS metagenome assembly MWWI01 (sample SAMN06349966, study PRJNA376086) | soil metagenome | isolation source: FI-1 sample Antarctic (ecotone) soil | place: Antarctica | reverse complement strand
CAATGTTCTCCTTCGCGTCGTTGATTCGATTCAGCGCGTCGTAAGTATATGTCTGCACCGCCGTAAATCCCGGTGTGCCGCCCGCCGCCCCGACGGTGATCGTCTGACTCAGCACATTCCCGTTATTGTCATTTTGTCCCGCCGTATTATATGTGAAATCCAGTTTCAGCAAACTCCGATCCGTCGCCGAATTTCCCAATCCGATTTGTGTCGGTTGCAAGCGCGAATTAAACGCCGTATTTTCCCATTTCCCGTTGCCGAGTCTGACGGAAGAAACAGCACCGGCAGCCGTATAATTAAACGAATTAGCATAGTTGCGGAAAGTGTCATTCGCCTTTTTGCTCTGCACCTGCTGAAGCATCCCGTCCGCGTCCAGAGTGTTTTTGACCACTCTGCCCAACGGGTATTTCTGCTCGATTAGTGATCTTGACAGACTAAAAATATAAATTATTGTAATAGAACATTAATACCAACTAATACCAGTATCAGCTAACGGATCAAGTTTTTGTTTACGGGCTTCTTCAAGTCCAATTTTTTTAATACTCTTAAACCAATTCTCATAAGCCTTGAAAGCCTTTGAAACAGTCTTACATTCATTAAATTTTCTATTAACAGTAGTTCTAAGAAAAGCCGCATCCGCATGTCCCCACTCTTGCTTAAAAATGTAAGAAATGTAATATAATGCTGCGACTTCAACGCTGGTTGCTTGAAAGATTGGCGAAACATCACTCCGTGTTACTGAAATGTTTGAGTCATCTTTTCTGCCCTTTAATTCTAATAAACATTCAATTGCAAGAAAAACCTCTTCTTGAGACATTTCTTTTGTATTAACTAAATGAAGTGAAGTTTCCTCCTCAACTTTACTTTGCCAAGTTATACAAGTTGAATTGCTAGTTTGAGCATAGCAACTACCCGATAACAACATAAAACTTAATCCGATAAACCAAAAAATTAATAATTTTTTTTTCATTTTTTTTTAAAGTAAGATAATCCGTTTTTTTATTTGTATCTCAAAAAATAGCAATCCTTAATACTATATATGCGAATCAAGGGTTGAAAACATTCCTTGTTGGAAATAAAGAACTTGCAAGTTCGCAAATCTTAATTTTGTCAAAATCAACTCTGTAAGCTGTTGATTTCAGGTGTCAAATTTCAACCCTTGATTCGCATTATATATATAATTTCATTACTGAGCGGTCTAATAATTGCTAACTCGAATTCAACATTTTAAGTAGTTCTTTATCAACTACTTCCGCTATTGAGTTCTTTACTATCAGCAACCAATTCTTGCTTATTTTCCACGATTCGTAAAATACTTCGCCGATTTTTCTTATCCATTCCGACGGACTTGCTTGGTTTTTCTCTCCTATTTCTTCTGCCGTCTGCTTTTTTTCTTCCGAACTTTGGCAATCTTGTTTGAATTTTAAGAACAATATCGCCAACGTCATCAGCAGGTAAAACTGTATCTCCACTCCGTTCTGAGAGTGATTGAGCAGATGCAAGCCGTTTAATGTCCGCTTCAGATACTTGAAAAATAACTCGATCTGCCACCGATAAGCATACAAGATGATGATCTTCAACGTCGGTAAATCCGTCCGATTCGTCGCTATCCGAAAATAACTGCCCGCCACACGAAACCGGATCAGCCGCACAATGCTTTGCCGCTGGTCGCTTTTGAACACGATCAACTCATCGCGCACTTCCCGAAAACAGTTTGGCAATTCTCCGCCCGAAATCTCCAAAATCTCTCGCACTTGATAGAGCAGATTGTCTTTGACCCGAAAAACGAAATAGGCTTCCGCTTTAATGACTTTGTTGATGATCTCAAAACTGGCGTAACCTCTGTCGGCAATATAAGTTACGCCCGCTTCCAAGACCTTCTCCAAAAACGCCCGCTCGCTCGACTTGCCGCTGCCGATCAGAAATTCCGTCGCAATCATTCGATTGAGTTCAAAACTCAGATGCAGTTTGAACGCATTCTTCGCCTTGCGATATTCGCTCCAGCTCATCTGAATCAAGGTCGGAAACAGGCTACCATCAATAACTTGAAATAACCCGATCTCGTCTAAACCCTTGATTCGTTTCAAGTCCATTGAAGCCACAGCCGTTTCAAAAAGCTGCTTAAAATGCTTGCTGTCAAAACGCGAAAAACCATCTTTAAGAGTCGAAAACGGTGTATAGAAAAGTCTCAACTCCCGACACTTCGGATTGGTTTTCAATTCCAACGGCAAACATCTCAAAGAACCGACTTGTTCGATATAGACAAAAAGCAACTTCCGCACAAAATCGGCAAAAAACAACTTTTGCGAAAGACTTTCGTGGTCTATAATGGACGACATCGAAGCAATTATCGCTTCGATTGGTTGTAAAAGTATGTTGAAGACTTTTTTGTTCACACTTAAACATCTCTTTTTTCATACTTTTACACCAATTCAAATTTATTCAGCAATTCTTAGACCGCTCAGTAATGATATAATTTAGTATATTGATGTTATTTTTGTACCTTTTTCTGATAATAATTTAATTTATGATTTTCTCTCCCATTACCGCGGATATTAGTCCACGAATCTGCTGGGGTTGTGATTCTTGTAGGCTGAATTCCCCCTTTACTCACTACTTGTGTTGGGTTCAAAGATGAAACTTTGACACTATGTCTGGTGGTCGAAAGTTTTCCATTTTCAGTAAAAACCCCGACAGAATCTACTCCTTGAGGTGTGTTAGATGAATTATTAATATCATATCCCTCTGCTGTCATTAGTTTTTTTACTTGATCATTATCAATCGTAACTTCACCATTAGCAAAGGTAGTTCCATGACAATTTGATTTACTAGAATAACCATCTAAACTATTATCACCAAACTTACTACTAAATTCTTCGACTGTGCCGGAAAAAAGATTGTCTCCTTCATCATTTGTTATAACAATTTCTAATGGATTAGCCTGTTGATATGCCTCAATTTCTACTGTTTTACCGTCATTATCAGAATAAATGACACCTTTATACACTGTAGCTACGGCTTTAATAGTAATCATTTGTTTTTTTCCATTTATAGTAGCTTCCTGTCGGTCTCCAACTACAACAGGTTTTGCTTTAATCTTTTCATCACTAGTTTTCTTAAAATCAACTGTTCCATCATCCTTTTTTCGTATCTCTTCACCATTTGGATCAATGAATCGGAGCGGATTATTCCTTACATAAACATATAAATTCCAACTTGCCGGATCAGACACACTAGTATCATTGAGAAAATCATCGGGACTTGAAAACCTACCAACACCGGAATTAAAATATCTCGCCTGAGCAAAATCTAAATCGGTTTCTTCATCTTTTTCGTAACCCGTAAATTGCTTTCTCACATCATCATTGCCGTAACTCGCTCTCGTGATTTCCTCGCCGAACGGTTGATAATCGTGCCTCGCCGTTACCGCTCCGCTTGCATCCGTGTTGATGCGCGGACTTCCCAAATGATCATTTGTCAAATAACTTATCTGCGGTGTCGCGTTCGTTTGATTCGAGTATTCCGCCACGAGTTTGCCCGCCGCGTCATAGATGAAGATCGTCGTTTCATTGCCCGCTACCTTTTTGACCCGCTTGCCGTCGCCGTCGTAGTAATATTTCCCGATTGGATTGCTCTGTGAATCCCTGACTTCCGTCTGCTTATTCTCAGCGTCGTAGATGAAACTTCTGCCGAGCGCGTCAACCGTCGTGTTTCCGGCTGTGTCAAAAGTATATCCGTCCAAGCGGTTGTTCGTTTGATTGATCGTCGGATTGACCGCCGGAACATCCGCCGCACACACTACCGCATTACTTCCGCTCGTGCAGTTCTTCGTAATCGTCGTCGTGTTCAATTCGTTAAACCGCCGATTGCCGTAGCGGTCATATTCAAAGGTCTGTTTCCAATTCGCCGCCGGATTGCCGTTGATATTCTCCTTCGCGTCGTAGATTCGATTCAGCGCGTCGTAAGTATATGTCTGCACCGCCGTAAATCCCGGTGTGCCGCCCGCCGCCCCGACGGTGATCGTCTGACTCAGCACATTCCCGTTATTGTCATTTTGTCCCGCCGTATTGTATGTGAAATCCAGTTTCAGCAAACTCCGATCCGTCGCCGAATTTCCCAAGCCGATCTGCACGGGCTGCAAGCGCGAATTAAACACCGTATTTTCCCACTTACCATTGCCGAGTCTGACGGAAGAAACCGCGCCCACTGCCGTATAATTAAACGAATTGGCATAGTTGCGGAACGTATCATTCGCCTTTTTACTTTGAACCTGCTGCAACATCCCGTCCGCGTCCAAAGTGTTTTTGACCACTCTGCCCGACGGATACGTTTCTTCGATCAATGCTCCCGATAAATTATAAACATATTCCGTGTCATAAATCTGCCCGTCCGTCGTCTGCCGATGATTTTTCACTCTGCCGACAATATCAAACGCCGTGTATTCCGTTGTCGAAACCAAACTTGACACTTTCGTTAATTTACCTTTGGCGTTCGGCAGATTGTCGTAGGTGTATGCAACTGTCGGCGTAAGATTATCGTTATAACTTCGAGAGATCACACGATTCAGCGCGTCGTAAGTGTAACTCGTCGTAATGTTTCGCGGATCGGTCTTGTTCGTGAGATTTCCGTTATTGTCATATTGATAATTAATCGTTCCGTTGGTCGGCGTTGTTCCCAATTCGGGATTGGTCGCGCTCCTTAATCTCGACAACGAATCATACGCGAAACTTCTCGTCTGCCCGCCCTGATTAACAGCCGTCAGATTATTCAAACCGTCGTAACCGTAACTCGTCTTCAAACCCGTCAGCGAAAGCCCGCCAAAACTTACCGCTTCGGTGTCCGCGTCCGCCGCTTTTATTTCCCACACATCCGTCAGTTGTCCGAGCGCGTTGGTTTTGCTCATTCTCTGCTTTCCGGCTTGATCGGTAACTAACACCCGCGTTCCTTCATAAGCCGTTTTTACCTTCGCCCCGTCCGGCGTTTCGATTTCCTTCATTCTGCCCATCGCGTCAAAACGGCTGACCGTCCAGACAACCGGATTTTGCGCGTTGATCTCATTCGGACGATACGGATTCGTCTGCCGGTAAGCTCTGCCAAGCGCGTCATATTCCGTTTTCGCCGCGATATATCCGCCGTCCGCTTCATACTTCCGGCTTTCAAACGTGCGCCCCATCGAATCGTAAAAACTTTCCGCTTTGATCAGATTGTCGTTTAAGGCATATAAATCGCCTTTTGTTTCGATCCGGCGGTTTATATCATCGTAAATGATATTCGACTGTTTCTCGAATTGTGTGCCGATTGCCGTTACCGCCTGCGTCGGACGGTCAAGCACATCGTTGTAAATCGTTTTTGAAACGATCCCGTTCATATCTTCGGAATTAACCGATGCTCCGGTGTGATAATCGAATTGTGAATAAGCCGTCCAACCCGCCGCATTCGTTGCGGCACTCGCAAAAGCAAAGGTGCTTTGACCGCTCAAAGTCACGGGCGGAGCGTTGCTCTGCGCTTCGCCGTCGGGCGAACCGAATCTGTCGGCGTAATCAATCGTCGAGGCATTTCCTTTGGCATCAACAGTTTTGACGATGTTGCCCAAAATATCGTATTGCGAATAAACCGTTACCGCTCCGGTTTGATTGTTCGCATCGGCGTAACTCGTAACCGCCGTCGCGTTTCCGCGCCTTGTGTAATTGGCATCGAAATTCGCCGCGTCGTGTCCGAAGACGTTATATCTCGACAAAAGTTGTGCGTGATTCTGATCCGCCGCATAGTTGTCATACTCGAAAGCCGACAGCGAAACTTTATTTGTTCCGTTTATATCGGTTGAAACCCAGCTCCGGCTCGGCAAACCGCGCAGATATGTGCCGCTTACATTTGACGTATAAACCGGATCGGTGATGTAATCGGTATGAGTTTTTCTCTTGAACGCTCCCGCTTGTCCCGTGCCGTAATCGTATTCCTCGACATCGCTTTGCAGATTGTAATCAATCCCCGGCTTATATTTATATACCGTTTTGGCAATCTGATTCGTATCGTGCAGAGTAATTTTTGTTTCAATCAAACGCGGATCGTTGTCCGGTATAAAGTATTGATACGGATTATTATTAGAATTTCCATACCACGAGATCGGCTCTCGGTTTTCCCAAGTTCTTTCGACCGATGTTTTCATAACGGGCGTTCCGCCGACAATATCGTAACTTACCGTTCGAAATTCTCGTCCCATCAAGCCGCCGGAGTAAAAAATCTCATACCAGCCGTATCCGACACCGGCATCTTCAACCGGATTTCCGTGAAAGGAATGGGTGCTGTATGACAACAGATTGTTTGCCGCGTCTCTGACTTCAATCGCTCCGGGCATCGGCGATTGGGTCGAGCCGGTAATATCGCCGGTATCGCCGTAGAGAGTTTTGTTTTGCAGAATTCCGTCATTGTAAATCCTTCTCTGCATCAGCCGCCGAACGATTTTTTCCTTTTTGTTTCCATACCCGAAATCCCAATCGTATTCGGTTACTTCGCCAATCGGCGTAATCATTTTCGCCAACTCGCCGTAACTGTTATAAAAATACTCGAATTTTCTGCCGTCCGGCAATTCTACCATGCTCACCTTTTTGGGATTGAATATACTTTGGTCGCTGGCATCGGTCATCAGCGGAAACAACTGTCTATATGGTTTTAACACATAACCGCTCCGCAAAATCTCGCCCATATCTTTATACCAAACTTTGACGACTCTCTGCTGTCCACCCATTCCGGCAAATTTTATTTCGTCGTATGTCGCATCGCCGCTCACATTTCCGTAGGTGAACTCGGTTTTGCGTCCGATTGAATCGGTCGCTTCCTGAATCCCATTGCTCGAATAAACAAAAGACGATGTATTTCCGTTGCGGTCTTTCATCCATATAATGCGTCCCGCTTCGACGCGGTATTTTGCGCCGTTTCCGGTCATCAGATAGCCCGTCGCACCGAATGTTTCAACATTATTCGGCATCGGATTATAGATGTGATCGGTGATCGGCGTATCCGAGATAAATGTAGTGTTCGAGCCGTCCGCGCTTACAAAAGTCGTGCCGCGATTAAATGAAACTGTGCTGCAATCATATTCGGGAAGTATTTCGGGTTTGCCGTTTGTCAATTTATCCCGCAACTCGACCTCCGTTCCGTCGGACATCACAAAGTTTATACGAGTCAGAGTCGCTTCATATCGTTTAATGGTATCGGGACAAGCCGGGACCCACGCCTCCCATCTGGGCGACCAAGACCTTACCTGTCCTCTTTCGCCGCTGCCGGCTCGTCTGCCGATCACGACTCCCGGACTATATCCCGGTTTGAGATTCGTCCACCACTGCCCGACCGGGACAATTGCCGCGGGCGGCGGATACATAATCCCGCCGCCGTTCGCCGGATCAGCCGGATACGGATTATTTTCATAGATCGCACCAAAATAAAGAATTCGCCACTGCTGCTCTATCGGAAGATTAACCGAGTAGCCGACATCACCGCGTCCCGCCAAACTCGAGAGCGGCATCGTTACGTTGAGATGACCATTAAAAAGATTGACGTTTTCAAAATTGCTGATCCCGTATGAACCGGCGGGTGCGCCCGGCGTTAGATGCGAAGGCGTTCTGCCGTCGGTGTCCGAACCGGCGAAAACTTTTTCGATTTCAAGTCCGCAACCGATCAGCAGTAAAAATAAAATCACCGACGCAAATCGGAATTTTTTGTGATTAATAGTTCCAGTTAATAAATTTTTCTTCATTTCTCAATCTCTGTATTCGCAAATTTCCTTTTTTCTCCCGTCAGTCATTCCGAAATCCGGTTTCGATTTATTATCTTCTGTAAAAAGCGGGGACAGGAATATCTCCGTTTTGTCCCCACTGCACTTCCCGCTGATATTCCGGTTGTCCGACCTTTGAACTTTGCAGAATATACCAACGCCCGTTTGAAGGTCGCCAGATCGCCACATCAACTTTGCCGTCGCCGTCGTAATCGTTATGCACCGCTTTATCCGAATTCGGATCGCCGAAAGTGAAGGTTTGAGATGCTCCCGTCGAACTATATAAGATGTTCCACGAGGCATTTCGCCACACTGCCGCGTCCGCCCGCCCGTCGCCGTCGTAATCAGCCGGAACGGGCGTGTCCCCATTTGCTCCGAAAGCGATTCCCTGAAATCCGCTATCCGAACTTCTCAGAATATAGAAACTCGCACTCGTTCCGCGCCAGACGGCAAGATCAGCCTTGCCGTCGCCGTCGAAATCTCCCGGAGCGGGAATATCCGATCCCAAACCGAACTGTGCGGCGGTCAAACCGCTGTCCGAACTGCGCTGGATATACCAAGTGCCGTTTGATTGCCGAAAGACGGCGGCATCGGTTCTGCCGTCGCCGTCATAGTCCGCCGGAGCGGGCAGATCATCTTGTTTGCCGAACGTATATGCCGTCAGCGCACCATTGGAACTGTTCTGGATATACCAAGTGCCGGAACTCGTGCCGGGGCGAAAGACCGAGAAATCGGTTTTACCGTCGCCGTCGTAATCGCCGGGAACGGTTTGATCGCCGCTCTGTCCCCATTGAACTGAAGTCTGCTGAGAACCCTGTCCGCCCAACACATACCAGTAACCATTCGATGGTCGCCAAAAAGCCAGATCAGTCGGAGGCGCGGCGTTGGCGTTGGCATCTTCGACCGCCAGCATCTTGCCGCCCGCGTAGATATATTCTTTTGAGAGTTGCGGCGAGGGCGAAGGAGTCGGATTAGCCATAAACGGATTGATGCTGTTGAGCAGACTCGTTTTCTGCGAACCGTCTTTGAGTTGTCCATTTGCCGTCTGCCGATTTGCATCTTCTTCGAGATATTTGAGTCCTGCTCCCAATGTTCCGAGCGTGATGAGTGCGATCACGCCGACGATCAGCCAACTGCGCCTGCCCGCCGCTAACAGCTCCCCGAAATATCCCGCATTTTCCGCCGTTTTTTGCTGTCGTGATCCGGCAATCGGTGATGCTTGCATCATTCGCTTGTTTTGTCTTACCTTTTTTATCTTCGCCATATCTTTATCTCATCCGACTCGCACTATTTCTCCAAAAACGGAGCGGCTCACACAGATTCGTTAATTCACCCTCATCAATTTACACAAATCCCTATCCGACAAAATCCCGACGCTTCTATGGCGTTTGAAATTTGTTAGTTCTAGATTGTGCTTTTTTTTGCTTTTATCTTCTCTAAATGAGTCCCTGATTCATCCGCTGACAAAAGCTGATTTGCCAAACTTGTTTCGTCCGAAAAACAAATCCGCAAACCGTTCTTTTCGGTTATCTGACAGACAAGTTAGCATCACCAGAAAACTAAGTCAAGCAATTTTTTCTCCATCAGAAGAGTCAAAAATTCAACGATTGTTCAAAACTTTTTCTGCTATGAAATTAAAGCACTGAGAATGAAGACGATGTGCCAAAAATATTTGTGAACTTTTGTGCAATTTTATTTTTAATGTTTTTTTTAATTTTTGGAATCTTTGCTCTCCGGCAGACTTCTTATTGCTTGACGGTCAAAGCAACGGCACAAATCACGAATACTCGCCCTCCCGGTTCAACTCAGACATTCAGTAAGCCAAACAAAAAAAGAAGCACACAAGGCGGGGAATCTTCTCGCGCTTCTTTCAGAGATTTTCTGCACCTTCCCTTAAATTTAACAAAATAATCGGCGGCTTTTTATTTGCACCATTGTGAAGTGTTTCAGCAGTTCAAAGAGAACAGAATTACAGGATGCTTTTACCGGGTTGTTTCATCCCACAACTCCGGCTGTCTGCCCGAAGCCGTTTTTTTCTCTGTTTTTGATTTTGTTTTTGATCCGGGTTTTTCCGTTCCGCCTATTTTTCCCGTTTCTTCGGGTTCATTCATTTCGAGATCGAGCGCGGATTCGGTATAGCTTTTTTTTCTGCCGACCGTATTGATCGGTAATCCCAGATGATGACGGATATAATTCGACAAGCTGTTAAAATTTCCCACTTTTTCACGAATCACTTCTTTCTCGGCATCCGTTAAAAATACCTTGACCGCCGACACGAATCTTTTTTGTGAGGCTACATTTGTGTTTTTACTCTTTTTGATTTTTTTGGTCTTTTTCACTTTTCCGGCTTTTTCCTTTTGCCCCATTTTTTCCGTTATTTTGTCCTTCATATTTTTGTCTTCAGTTTGGTCATTCGCATTTGAAAATTATTGTAAGACCACATTAGCAGATAAAATGTAGGATTACAAAACAATGTTTAAGAAAGTTTAATTGTGTTTTGTCTTTGTATTCAACTTCTGCTAAATTTATTTTGTGAATGACGCGGAAATGAACAGTGATAAAAATATGCTTCTAACCGTCCAAATTGTTGAAATGAGAAGAGTTACCTATAAGCGTCTATTTAGCGAAATGTATAAGTCCAATAATATCAACAATTTACGCCTGATTTTGAAGTGTAAAATTATGTGGTTTTGAAGGTAAGGCAAGATACGCATTTGCGCTACCGCGCTAAATGCCGAACGATTTTCAATCGTTCTCTTGCTCTGCGAGGCGAAGAAAAAGGATGTCGGAAATTTTCGGAGCAGTTCAATTTTTTTCGATGACAATAATTTAAAAATCGCGCAAAAAATTTATGGAAAATAATATTAAAAATGAAAAACAGATGAAATCGAAACGGCGTTGGAAATCGGACAATCTGCCGCGCGTTTTTACCGTCCGGGCAAAGGACGACGAATACAAAAAACTGAAAAAAATGGCGGACGAAACCGATCACTCTCTTTCCAGACTTTTGATCGAAGCCACTCTTTATCTCGGAGTCAGACCGGCGGCGGAGGTCAGGGCAGATCGTGAAGTTTTCGAGGAACTCATCTTTCAAGTGCGCCGCGTCGGGATCAATCTCAATCAGATCGTTCACAGGCTGAATGCCGCCCGTCGCGGCAAAAATGTGCCGCCGCTGCAGAGCGAACTGGAGTCCGTCATCAGGGAAACCGAAAGCACTATTAAAATACTGAAATTAAGATTATGAGTGTTGCAAAATTCAGCGTCGGTCGAAGCGGCGGCGGCGGAGCGAACGCGGAATATATCACCCGCGAGAAAGCCGCCGAGAAAATCGAGTTTCACAACTTGAAAAAACTGGAAGCCGAAACCAGGGAAGAAGCGCGGACGAACGCCATCGCCTACGCCCATACGCGCGAGGATTCCGAACTCGCCAAGAGCAAGAACGGGCGAACTCATTATCGTCTGCTTTTAACCTTTGATCGAAAAGAAGCGAGCGAAAAGGTCGTCGAAGAATCAAAGGAATTTTTAGAGAACAATCTGCCGAAAGCGCGGGCGATCATCGCCGTTCATCAGGATACGGATCACACGCACGCGCACGTCTGGATTGATGCCAGACAGATTGACGATAAAAAAATTCATCTGGGTTATAAAACATTCAGAACGCTTGATGAGCGTTGGACGGAGCAGTTCGACAAAAGTTACGGAACAAATTACGCCCCCGAATACAAAGCAAAAAAACGGGAAACGAAAGATTGGAAACGGAGCAAAAAACACTGGCAGGATTTTTATATCAGATTAGGGGACGGCGACAAAAATCTTCCGCTGCCGACAAAGCCGCAGAGAGCCGCCGACATCTTCGATCCGAAATACTGGCGCGAAAAAGAAATTACGAATTTAGGAGTTAATAATATAAAAGATGAAAAAATCAGACTTGGAACAGATCAATCAGATACTGCAACAGGAAATAGATTTGCTGAAACAACAGAACAGCTTGATTCGGGAACAGAATCAATTACTTCAGGAGCGGAATCAACATCTCGACTGCAAACTGCAACAGACATACGAAGAACTCGACCAAGCCAACGAGGAGATGTTCTCGCTCCGCAAGACAGCCGAAAAGATTTTGGAGAAGAACTCGGAAACACAGGTAGAATTATTGAAAACGGCGGCAAATTCTTGTCTGGCACTGACTTACACGATGTTTATAATGAGAGGACTGAAATCGCTCCAGACAACCCTGATCGCCAAGAAATTTTTGAAAAGCAATTTTATCAACGCGAACTTCGAGGATTTACGGCAAATCGAAGCGACAGCCTTGAGCAACTATCAAATACATTTACAGAAAGCACAAGATTTGGAACAGCAAATGTGGAAGCCTTCACCATAATAAATATCGTAATCAGCGAACCGCAGTTTAATCCGAACACCGAAGCCTATATCCAAGAGATAACGGAAATGATGAAAAATAATCTCGATGAGCAAAATAAACAGATGAGCCTCCGAGCGCAGACAATGTTTGAAGAACGTCTGCAACTTGCCGCCACCGTGCCGCCGGATCAAGCAGTCATCAGTTACGTCAACAAATTTAATGGCGCTCAGGAATCCGAAGAAAAAAGGATAAATCCCGAAGGAAAAACCAAACTCGAAACCCTCCACGATATTCTCTCCAATGTAGATCGGGACGAAAAGCGGAATATTCTGGATCAAACCGCTAAATCTATAGAAAATAAAGTCGTTAAAGAAAAACAAGAAGCCCGTGTGCAGGAAATGGAAGTCAGTAGCGGAATGTCTATGTAATCTAACAATCAGTTATGCGTCTGATAAGTATTAATGAAATCTAATAGGCAAATAAATCTTGTAATCGCTCACATAAAATCCGGGCAGTTCTTCGATCCAAAGAGATTATTTTTTTACTGAGCCGACTTTTATCCACCGCCCGAATCTGATCGAGCGCGATGTAATTTTCTTTGCCTTTTAATTCAAAGGCTATTCTGGTCGGAAAACTCCGCTCACCCGATGTAACCGGGGCAACCAACACCGTGCCGAGCGAACTGTTGACTTCATCCGGCGAGATGACCACCGCCGGACGAGTTTTTTTTATCTCACGCCCGACCGTCGGATCAAGATTAACCCAATAAATCTCAAATCTTTTTATCACCATTCTTTTTCATCAAAACCGGACAAACCCGGCGTATTCCAATCAGCAAAATCACTACCGTCATCGCCTTCTTCGCTTAAAGCCGACCGGAACATCTCTTTCCAACCGGCGCGAGCCACAGCAGGCTCCTCCGGCTCGACAACGGGACGCAACAGAAGTCCTTCCGGCAAAATCTCGAATTCTACCGCTTCCCCGAATTTTAATTGTTCGAGAAACGCTTTCGGAATCCTTACGCCTTTTGAATTTCCTATTTGAACAATGCTCGTTTTCATAATTACATTGTAATTACATTCGCTTTTTCTGTCAATGACTTTTTACAGGATCGGGTTTACCAAACAACAGATATGGACATTTACTTTTATTAGCCTAAAATAGTTCAGAGGAGCAATTTTAAGATTATGAACGTATCACTGACACCGGAACTCAAACTCGACGACTTAAAAGCCGCGATCAGCGAAGGCAAAAAAGCTATTGATGAAGGACATTATACAAAAATCAATAACGCCGAAGAATTAAATGACTTTATGGAAGATGTCAAAAAAAGTGCGGCGGCAAAAATGAAAGAAAAAGAAATTTCTTAATTTTAATCAACAAAAACGAATCTATTTTGTTATCAGACTCATTTATTCTCTGATTTTCTTCCATTTGAAGGATCGAATTGAATGATCGAAACTGATATTTTCTTCTTCTCTATTCTTTTTCTAAACGACCGAATACATCTTCGATAAGCAAGCCTTCCTTGACGGCATCGCTCACAAATCTTTTCCGGGAACTCCACCCCTTTTTGTCTTTTTCGGATTCCGTGATGACACGCTTAAATTATTTATCTTTTCTGTTTTTTGCAGTTACGGACATAATTCACCTCTGATGTTCATAATCCTATTTTTTTTGAACACGAGTAAAACAAATTAAAAAGTTTCGCCATCAAGAGTGTAGAAAGTCGCAAACGGATATTGCCATTTCAAGACAAACCTACGGTATTCCCGCGCCCGATCCAGTTCGTTCGCAAGCCGATCCAAGTAGGTATCCAACCCGTATTTTTCGATATAAACGCGCCAATTTTCCCGGCGGCGGCGTTTCAGCATTTCTTCAGGCGGCGAATTACCCGAATATTCATCCAGACAGGAATTTTTGCCGTCAGATATTTGCTTTGTATCTAGAATAGCAGTATTTCCTATAAATTCAGTTTCATCTACTATTAGTTTTTCGTGATCGGATGCGGAAGAAGACGGCGCGTTTTCCGGCTTTCGATGATCCCGGAAACAACCGAACAACTCGAACATTCGCGGAAATCTCTTGATCGAAGCGATCTCGATCAAATCTGTCGGCGGTATCTTTTCCCACGAATCGGACTTTGTAATATATTTACACACTTCGAGAACGGCATTTTGCAAGTTCTTCCTTCCCGATACTCTCTGGACGTTGACCATCGCCAAACCGTCCGACGTCGCCACATCGAACGGAAGTGAACATTCAGCGAACGATATTTTCAAACATTCCGTCCATTCACGGCGCAAACGCTCGAAAGAAATGAAGCGCGTGACGCATAAAAGGTGGATATGATAGTGATAACCGTTGGGCGTAACAGTGAATTCCTCACTCTTTGAACCACCGCGTATTCTTTCTTTGAAATAATCGCGTTTTCTGAATAAAGCCCACGCCCGATCAATAATTCCACGCGATCTCAGCAAAGATAACCCCGGATTCGGCATCGTCAGCGTAATAAATTGATAATTCTCGCCGCAAAACAGCTTCTGATTCTCCAACGCGAGGCGTAATTGGCGGCGCGAACGCCGCGACAGCTTCGCCACGCACGACGGACAGAACCGTGAACCGCAGTTCCAGAAATTGCCGTTCGCTTCGTATAAATCGCCCGTTTCCGTATTATGCAGGTCAGCACCGATCCAATGATTGGCACGCAAAGCGCAGGCTTTTAAGCGATGATACAAGCCTGATAATATCTCCCGCAGAGCATTATCTTCCGGCAGATCACTTTTTTTGATCGCCAAATTCAAAGATAATGCAGAAAGAATTCCGAACGATATTCGGCTCTCCGCTACGCCTTCGCATATCTTTTTTTCGTCTTTTTGCTGTGTAAAATCGGGATTTTGTGTCATTCAAGCCTCTTTTGTGGTGGGACAGGCTTGAATTTTCTATCCAAAATGGATATATTGGTTTCAGAACCCGAACCGCCGCTATCGGTTTCGTAGGTTTAGAAAACGTCAAAGTGTTAGTCGCACTTGGCGTTTTTGCTTTTTCAAAGAACAAATTTAAATTAACTTTTTCCTAACTTTTACGCAAGTTCTTGTGCCGTCAATTTAGAAACACTACATATTTTGTGCTTTCAGCCGAACTTGATTTTTTCGGCAAATGATATATTCTGTATATCTCTAGTATATCAATAATATACCATTATGATTATAGTTATCGGCGGAATAAAAGGCGGTTCGGGCAAGACTACAATAGCCACCAATCTAGCGGTAATGCGTAGCAATACAGGAACTGACGTTCTTTTAATTGATGCGGACGATCAGGAAACCGCCAACGATTTTACAACATTAAGAAATGAATCTTTAGAGAATGGAGCGGGCTATACCTGTATAAAACTCACCGGAGCAAATACGAGAACGGAAACAAAAAGACTTGCCAACAAATACGACGATGTAATTATTGACACCGGCGGCAGAGATACGACAAGTCAGAGAGCCGCTTTGACAATCGCCGATATTTTACTCGTGCCATTTGTTCCGCGCTCGTTCGATGTCTGGACACTCGACAAAGTAATAAATTTGATCGAAGAAATTAAAGCCGTCAACCCGGATTTGAAAACCTATTGTTTTATTAACCGCGCCGACCCGCGGGGACAAGACAATTCCGAAGCCGAAGAAATCTTAAAAGAGGCGGAAAATCTCGAATTTATAGATTGCGCCCTAGTCAACAGAAAAGCCTTCGGAAACGCATCGAGCGCAGGTTTGGGAATAACGGAACTTAAACCGCAGGATGCAAAAGCAACCGACGAAATAGAAAATTTATACAGATATATCTTTGAAATCAAATAGATATATTTTTGATATACTTGTAATACCAAGATTATGCCCATAGCAAAGAAACCTAAAGCTAATAAACAAAAGGATGAAAAAGAAATTAACGCCGTAATAAACAAAGGCGGAAGTGTAGCAAAATCAAAAGCAAAAGACAATCAAAAAATTCTGCTCAGAATTCCCGGCAAACTACTTGAAAAAATTGACAATTCGTTAGCTTCTAAAACTATAAAAGTTCCCAGAAATACTTGGATTCTCGAAGCCATAGACGAGAAGTTAAAAAGCGAATAATGGCGCAGACCGTCGGATTCGTCCCGTCTGTGCAGTTCTTCGTAATCGTCGTCGTGTTCAATTCGTTAAACCGCCGATTGCCGTAGCGGTCATAAAAAAAGCGGATATACAGAGTTTTAACTTGAAATTATTACTTTTCTTTATTAGAAATGTTAAAATCTTCCACTATATAAACTTCAATAAAACTCTTTCTTTTACTATTTTCTTTACTTGGAGAGAATACGAAGCCATATCCTGGCTTAAACTGCCAATCTCTTACAGCTTTTATAGTTGCTTCCTGTAGTATTTTTTCTCCTTCAACACCACAAACCTTCATAACATTTCCATCCTCACTCACCAAAGCTTTTACGACAACGCGCCCTTCGATGTTATTTTTGATAGCTTCTTCTGGATATTTAGACGCTACTTTTTTCTTAATTGCGTCAGAATCAAAATGCTTTATCCTTATTGGCGAATATAAAGAAAAATCACATGGATCATCTTCAATAATACTCTGTAAATTTGAAGAAACTTGTGTATTTTGATTAAAACTATTTGACTCTTTAGTCAATAAGTTATCACACTGTAAAAGTGACATAGTAACCATCAGCAGAACAAAAATTTTGGTTTGCATAATTAAATCTCCTAAGGTGTTATTTTGACTTCGACCTGACTACGAATATACCCATGGTCAGTTCCGCTTCTAAGTGGAAGTTTATGAAACTTACGATATTCATTTTCTATTTCAATAACCTTATTGCTATCCTTTACTACATCATTTTGAAGTCCTTGTTTTACTCCGTCAGGAGTATATTTGAAAGTTTCTCCAAATAACTCGTGTGCAGTAACAATATGCTCTTGAAAAGCAACACCCGTTTCTTTTCCAGATGCTGTCAATCCTACGACTCCTGGCTTATATCCCCCTTCAGCCACAACAACAGCAAAACTTCCATCCGATTGCGGTGAAACAAAACCACCTGCAATTCCTCCTCCCTTCTCTGATATACTTTTATGAGTGACAGTTCGGTCTTGCCCTTCAACCTCCACAGTTGCGCTCTTACCTTTTTCAAGAAGCGTAAAATTTAATTTGAGATCTCTATTACCCACTCTATCAGTTAAATCCTTATAACCTTGAGAGGCTTTTTGTGAATCAATTTTAGCAGGATTCTTAATATAAATTTCATAATCACCGTTATCATTCTTTCTATATCCTACATTTCTAGCTTCTCTAGCAGTCAAATTTTTTGTAATACTCAAGAATGCTTTCCTTCTACCATTTTTTGTGTTATTTTCAAGGTTTATATCTTCTCCTTCTGGATCAATAAATCTTAATGGATTATTTCGCACATAAATATAAAGATTAATTCTTTGTGGATCGAACTGCCTATCCTTCTTCATTTTAATCGGATCAACAGAATTAAAACGTCCAAGACTCTTTGAATAATATCTCGCCTGAGCAAAATCTAAATCAGTTTCCTGATCTCTTTCATAAGTTCCAAACTTTTGACGAATTCCATCATCCCCGTAATTGAGATTAACATTTCTTTGCGCTGTGTCTGTTGACGTTATCTCCTCACCGAACGGCATATAATCGTGCCGCGCCGTTACCTGTCCGCTCGCGTCCGTGTTGATGCGCGGACTTCCCAAATGATCGCTCGTCAAATAACTTATCTGCGGATTCGCGCTCGTTTGATTCGAGTATTCCGCCACGAGTTTGCCCGCCGCGTCATAGATGAAAATCGTCGTTTCATTTCCCGCCACCTTTTTGACACGCTTGCCGTCGCCGTCGTAGTAGTATTTTCCGATTGAATTGCTTTGTGAATCCTTGACCTCGATCTGCTTGTTCTCGGCATCATAGACGAATTGCCTGTTCAGCGCGTCAATCTT
>MWWI01000104.1_pt1 | contig 18136 bp, 30 predicted proteins | sample 1047321 | NCBI WGS metagenome assembly MWWI01 (sample SAMN06349966, study PRJNA376086) | soil metagenome | isolation source: FI-1 sample Antarctic (ecotone) soil | place: Antarctica | reverse complement strand
GCAATGGCATTACCTACCACACCGTCAAAGGTTGCACAGGTACAGGAGCGAGGTAAGCAAACGTCAGAGCTGGATAGACTTTTGCTTGAAGCGTAAAGCCTGATGGGAGTTATATCATGGGAGTTTGATAATGCCTCTGGGATAGTATTGTTTCTCGCAATCAAGCCTTGCTGACGGAGCAATGCTATCCCGTTACACCCCTGCAATTCTTTTTGCGCCAAGACAATTTTCTCCACGTAGAGAAAAAGCATCCCTGATTCACAGTCAAAATACCCCATTGTGCAAGGTGTCGAAAATGGCTACCAAAGCCATGATAATTATCAAAATAGGTACTAGATACATTCTGATAATTAAATTATCCGCAGGTGTCGTGGTAGCTATCTCCACACGCCAATAGACAAGCCTAGGTATTGAGTCTGACCGATCTGTAAGCTACTTGAAAGCTAACTCTTGTATTTATCAGCTAGCCTATTCGTACTATCAATACAAGTGGCGGCTCAAATCTTGCATTGAGGTCTGCGCTCCACCTTTGTATCTCCCCCGGCCGCTATAGGCAGTTCTGTTCAGCATTGGTCGAACCCTACACTATGAATCCTAAGATTTTGCTCATCACTGATCGTCCAGACCTTGCCCGCGTGCAGGCCCATGCCCTTGTCTGCAGTGGCATAGAAGTCGCGGAACTCCACCACACAATTGCTAAAACTAAGATCAGTGTGGCAGACCTAGCAGGCTATGATCTGATTCTGCTCAATCTGTTTGAACAAGAGAGCACGAGTATAGAGATCTGCCAGAAGCTGCGGGCGGGGTACCATAACCCAATTCTTCTCATCATTTACGAGCGTGACGAGCGTTTTCTCCTACGTGCCTATGCAGTGGGTGCAGATGATTGCTTGGTCCAGCCTTTGAGCATCCATCTATTGTTGGCAAAGGTGCAGGCATGGCTACGGCACGCTGATAGCAAGGACAATGCCAACGGTCTTCTAGAAGCCTATCAGTTTAGATTCAATCCGGCCAAGAATGAAGTTACAACACCGGAAGATACTTTGGTTCGATTGTCACAACTTGAGGCGCGTTTTTTACACCTGCTGCTTGTCAACAGGGGGCATATTGTTGCGACAGATACTATTCTTCAACGCGTGTGGCCTGATAATAAGGTGGGCCATGATGACCGCCAGCTGCTCAAGGCATTGGTGCATCGGCTACGTCGGAAGATTGAGCGCAATCCGAATGCGCCGGAATATATCCAGACCATTCCGCATGAGGGCTACAGCTTTCGCCTAAACTAGCGACTGTCCTCCAACACACGACGCTGGCGGTTAAAAGCCCCATGATAGGCCAATCGGCTTATATCATGGGGCTTATATTTACTGCGCTATCGGCCGAGATGTGGATACCATAGGCCGATTCTTCCCATTATTCCATACTAGGCGCATGGGGTGAACGTATCAATTATTGCTACGTAACAACAATTGAGTTGCCACCTTCGCACGCACACGACACCCCCACTAAAGGGACGTCTCCAGCGCGGGGCTATGCACTTATTACGCTAAACTTTTGGCTGGCTGCTGTCTTGTGCAAACACAGCCTAAAAACTGATGATTTCTATTAGCACCGCATCAAAAGCATGTTTTGGATTTCGTAGTATATATAGGGCTGACTTTGTTGCTGCGGTGGAGTTTTCTTACGCGTAAAAAAGGGATTAGCGTGCGGCTGCGAACGTGCCAACTGGGACCCCTCTGGGGACGTATGCGCCACCCTCTGACCTGTAACTGTGGACTGTGTAGGAGCCTGCCACGGATGCTTGGGCGCATTGTACACGGCAGCATGGACAGATGGCGGTGGCTGGGCCGTCTCGCGAGGACTCCGATCACATGGGCATGTAGGTTGTATCATTGCGCCGCATGTGGGTGACGTCTCCCCCACTCACCGAGGAAAAATGGCCGCTGGCCTACAAGAATCAGGATAGGTTCCCTCACACAGATCTACGAGGTTTACTGCCACCCACGCACGACTCGCCAACTGGTACCAAGTGCCAGTCGTGTCGGCATCCACAATCTCAACCACCGTGCCAGCAGCGGCTCCCCCGATTTTGCTGTAACTTGTGCCAGGGCCTCTGCGCAAATTAGCGTTGGCATTGGTTAGGCCGTAGGCTGCCATGGGTACTCCTGTAGTTGGCCCAGATAGTTCATCCGTACCAGACGAGGAGACCCCGTCAGCACAATTGGTCCGCACTCTCACCGGCTCCCACACCCGATAGTCTCCTGCAACCGTTAGCTCAGTCTGAGCGACGATTGCGCCATTCACTTCGATACGCATCGTCCATACACCTGAGCGCAACCCCGACGTTTCGAGCAATGAGATTGCATGGATACCATCCTCTGGTCCCGGCCAAGTGCACTTGTAGCGCACCCATTCCCGACCGCCCATAGACCAGACCCGCACGTACTCTACGCCTGCGGCAATATTTTTATAGTGCCAACGCAGGTAAATCGGCGCGGTTGCATCCGCAAAGAGCCCGATGCTGTTGGACCCATCCGTGTGGCAGGGGCTCAGGCAACTGTAAAGGTTCGTGACGCGAGGTTCTTCGAGCACTGGCACATAGGCAGGCAAAAGCCAGTAACCAGATACATCTCCTTCACTGGTCCAGCCGGTAACATCTTCATCAGAGCGTACATACCACCAGACCCATCCGCCTGCACATTCAGGACCATCAAGAATAGTGAGCCATTTCCCAGGCTCAATACGGCCGATGATAGCTGCCGTGGTACTCGGCTCAGTGCGAACACTGTTGGCGAATGCAGGCTCTATGGACACTACGGCTCGCCCACCCACTGCAAGTCGGCTGGGCGAGCTGTTCGTGCAGACCGCCTGACCCGCAACTTGTGAAACTGCCTCCAAGTCCGCCGCTGCAACAGGTGACGCCCACAGCAGCAGTGTCACGATTAGCAGTACAAGCCCACTAAGTAGAGATTTGCAACGCAGGCAGACATTCATCGGGCAACCTCCTCGTTGGTATGAAATGGATATGAAATGGATATGAAATGGATATGAAATGGGAGTACAAAGGGTCAAGGAAGCTGGGGCGCTTCTTGTGCTGAGATACCCACGATAACCCACCTATCCCAGCGTTTACTCAGCCATATGTGTATACACATACAGCATGTACGACGGTGCCATCGATAGTTAGGATATGGGCAGGTTCAATATCTGGACCCTGTTTATTACGTGTGGAGATAGCTACCGCAGCTGCTGAAAAAATTACTTTATCAGTCTCTATTACGCACTAAAATAGGTTATTTTGTAGCTATTGCGTAAAGGGTGTGATGGGGACAATCAAGCCACTTGTGTGATAGGAAGTAACTGGACAGCGTAATGTCAGGATTTTCTATGGATAGCCACCGTATCAATCTGTACATAGCATTTCGTTACCCGGCTTCTCATTCCTACTTCACAGGAGACAAACTCGATGCCCCTTTAGATTTGTCAATAGAAGCAGCGCTTCCTCAGGGGCATGGTGAATTAGTTCTCGTCATTGACGACGAAACGGACTTGCGAATAGTAACCCAGCAGGTGCTGGAGTTGTTTAATTATCGCGTATTACTTGCAGAGAGTGGCACCAAAGCACTTGTACTCTATGCTCAACACGAGGCGGAAATTGAAGTTGTACTAACGGATATTATGATGCCGGGGATGGATGGTTTTGTCACCACCCAGAGGCTACTAGAAATAAATCCTCAGCTTAAAGTGATTGCAACCTCTGGCGGAGCCACCGCTGATGTAGTGGCTAAAGCAAAGAGTGCTGGTGCCAAACGCTTTATGCCAAAAACTTATACAATAGAGACCTTGCTAAAGCTATTCGCCGCGGTTCTCGCAGATTCCGAGGATAGTGCTCATTAATGTTCTCTGCTCGGGCCAGAAAAGCGGCTTACTATTGGGTCCTAGATTGTCGCCCTCGTCTTCTCGCCTGACATTTAAGGCACTTTAGGTCTGAACTCCAATGCTCGGCATGGAACTCCGCTTGAGCTTGCAATTGTGCTTGCTGAAATTGCTCAGTTCCCTTTACTACATTGTACGGACCAAAGCGGATCTCTGATCCACACCCTGTGCAGGTGTACACAAACCATCCCTCATCGCTGTCCGTGACAAAAGTAGAATACATGAGTTCTCTTCCTTCGAGTTATTACTTCTATGGTTATTATTTGCTCCTAAGCAGCCTGCTCCACCACGAACAGGGGCGCTCTGCCTGTTCCCCCTCAGTGCGTCCAAGCGCTTACAGATGCTGACAGCAGAATGTAAGCTTTTTCTAAGTACAGCCTGCGTATTTTTCTAAGTACAGCCTGCGTATTTTTCTAAGTACAGCCGGCGTATGATCTACACATAGCATTCCACTGGCTGTCCTATCACCCTTTCACAAGAGGAGATAAACCTAATGTTTTCCTTGCAGATCAAGCGTCAACGCGATCCCAATGTTGATTCGAAACAACTCCTGCGTGCTCACATAGATCGGTTGCCCGCGGAAGAGCAGCATGAATTCATCACATTAGCTTTTCGATTGATAGCCAAGCGAACGGACAAGCATGATGCTGAGCGAGGGGCGAGTCCAAGCGCCTATGCGTGGCAGTGATGCGACGGCACGAAGGAGGCAACAATCAAATCGCCTGTGATAACCGCACGGGAGCACCAGAGGGGCTGCCGCGTGAATTCATAGCGTTGGCAGTAGATTTCCCAGAACGTATCTATGGTACCTGGTGGTACCTTAACGACAATGGGACCATCAGCGAGCCTGAAGGATGGTACATTTGGTTAGAGAGCCTAAAGTTACTTGCAGTCTCCCGCTGTGACAATGTTGCGTGGCGCATTGCTGATGATTATGAAATGAGCCTTGTCGATGCGGCTAACCAACTGCGCAGATAGTAAGCATTCCCTACCATTATGCAATAAGACGCACTTCTCTTTACGCGTCGTACCGGCACGTATTTGGCAGGGGTCGTGGCTAGTCTGGGCGTGGCTTTGCAAATTCTATTGCATAGTTTTTGCTGATTCGCAGATTGGACGTTGGTGGGTAGTAGGGGATGGGAGGTGATAATGCTTCTTGCACTCAATACAAAACTCCGCTTTAATTGCCCTCCAAGATTGTAAGCAAGGCGCGCTCAAGTTCCTTTTGCGTGTCACCCGGACGCATAGCTTCATTGATGGTGACATTCACCCGGCACACACTGACAGTGTGCGAACCCATGGCACCCATCGGGTTCGCAAGGCTTGGGAATCCAGGTGCCGGTCGTGGTCCTTGCATGGGCCATCCTTTCAACGTTTGATGCAGAAGCGTAAGCCTATTGACACGTTGGCTAGAGGCAGAAACAGGCTACAATCAGCACTCAAAGAAGCCGCTTTACTTTTCGAGGAATCATCCATGCAAAAAAATCGTTGCCTTGCTCGTGCTCGTCACCTTGATTGCCATAATTGCCTACTTGGACGCAGCCGACGTGCAAGGGCCAGCCGCTTTCAGGAATGAAATTGTCGCCGCCAAGACATACGGCCCGCCCAAGCCACGCGCAACACGCAACGTAGAACGTGTCACCCTACTTGCCGCCCCTGGCAATACCACCGTGCAAATGTTTGAACTCATCACCCCTGGCAAGGAAGGCACGATTACCCAATTGCCCGACCTAACACGCTGCACCAAACTGAACGGCCCTCATCGGGTGGATGCTGGTTCTGGCATCGTCATGCACTTTTACATGCTCGATTGCAACGGCGTATTTGGTTACGTCAATGAACAATGGGTATCTCCTTAACTCAGCATGAGTTGCACATTGCGCCAGGATAATATCGACCATGTCCTACGTGACTTGCTCAACTACGGTATTCAGCGTCTGCAGCGCCCATCACCCACACATCTTCAGCGGGATGCGTTGCATAGAATACATCGCCTGTGTTCAGGTGGCGGTAAATGTGCCTGTTGATTAGTTCCATCTGTCCCCCTCTGTATCGTCAACAAGATCGTCAACAAGAATGTGATTCATGGGCCCCTGCTCTATCTCCCTATCCTCATACGTCACGACGATGCATTGCCAACCTGCCGCACCCAATGCGCCTATGTTGGCTTTGTTGTGTGGCCGGCTCTTCTGGTTGTCAATGCCCTCATAGAAGACCGTAACGTCGTCCATATCCTGTTGGAAGATGCGGAAGCCAAGTTGAGCCTGCCCTTGCGCTTCCAGTGCTTTTAAGCGTGCGTCTAGCTTGCCCATCTGTCCCCCTCTATCCTCGTCCATTGTCTGGTAGCCAAACTTGTACCGGCCCTTTGGGCTCAACGGGTGTGATGGCTTGCCCTGTCTTGGCATCGTAAATGACCACCATTGCAAAATGCTGGGCAGGCTCCTTGTTGACCTGCTCCAATGCCTTCAGACGTGCATCTATCCTTGCCATGCCAAGCCTGCCTTCTCTGATAGCTCAACATAGCGGTAAATCATAACCTGTTCGCTTTGTGTCAGGTTTGCGGCAAACCACACGGGATCTGCAAGCAACTTACTGTCGTTGTTTGCTTTTTCAATGGCGCTGATTAGGGCGTCCAGTTCATCATCGCTAAGTTGGCGCATGACCGGCTGCCACTTTGGATCCACCAGGCGGTCAAGTTCCTGATCGGTGAGTTGCTCCATCGTCAATAGCCCCCGATCTAGTAGTTCGACCAGGCCCGCGCTGTTGCTGCGCTTAGCGGCTAGGGACGCCGCTTCCAGGTCTGCCAGCCGTCTAATCACTGTCTTCATGCCCGGACCCTTTCACGCACCTGCAATGCCACCTGTAGCGTCAATATGGCCTCCTCTGCGGTCGTGTATGGCGGTTCCATCAACAGACCATGAACCCTATTCATCAGGTCAATTTCCACCTGTGCGAAGTGTTGCGACAATAGCACTGCATCGTTCTTATGTTCAGCAGGGACTGTGGCCAGGCGCCCCATGCTGTGAAGGAAGAGCGCCTTGTCTGCCGCTGGCAGTGTATCGAGCACATTTGTGATGGCGTGCACCTGCATTTGTTTTAGTTGGGCACGCAACTTGTGCTCAATCTTGTCCAATCGGTTAGCTGGATTGTTGGGCATAGAGCGCCTCCAATGTGGTCAATCTTTGTTCAACGTTGCGAAGTTCGCGCAGCTTGAGCAGTTGATCCAACACCGATTGTGCCGCCTTCAACCGTATAGCTGCCGGGTTGTCACGGTCTGCCATAATGGTCAGAATCACCGTTAGCGCAACGTCCTGATGGTGCAATAGTCGACGTGTGGCAGCGTCAATTAAATGCCCCTCAGCCTCGTACAGTGCCACTCTGAAGGCAGGTTCAGCGAACCAGGTATAGACAGTACGCTCAGGCACTTTCGATGCCTTAGCAGCCTCACGCACGTTCCTAGCAGACAGTAAGGCGGCTATGGTGCGCTGCTGTCGTGAAGTTAGTTCTGTGCTGTTATCTGCCATTATGTGCCCTTTCCTTTGCCCCATACGCCGCGCGCATTTACTTAATAGAGTTGTTCCCAAATAGAAGATGAGGTAGGCTATAGTCAAAAAGGAGCCTATAGATGGTACTTGAAATTCGAGATGATCGCCAGATGCGGGCCTTAACGGGACTGTCGCAAGCGCAATTTTCACAACTGCTGCCGACCTTTAGTGAAGTGTATCAAGCCAAACGCCAAGCCGAGTACGAACAAGCGGTGCAAGAGGGGGAGCGTCAAAGGCAACCAGGCGGGGGACGTAAAAGCAAATTGCCGACGATGGCGGATAAACTGCTCTTTATCCTCTACTATTACAAGAACTATCCGACCTTTGATGTGTTAGGCACGCAGTTCAACCTGGCTCGTTCAAAAGCGCATACGCAGGTCTATCTGCTCTCGCCACTCTTACATGCCACTCTCGTCCAGTTGGGAATGATGCCGCAGCGAGCGTTCAAAACTGTCGAGGAATTGACTGTAGCGCTGAAAGGCGTTGACCAAATCATCATTGATGCCACAGAACGCACGTACCGACGACCCCAGGATGCGCAACAACAGCGTGAGCATTACAGTGGCAAAAAAAACGCCATACGCTCAAGAACACCGTGATTTCGACCCCGGAAAAGGTGATCGTGTTTCTGGGCTACACCTTTACAGGTCACACGCATGACTACAAGATGCTGAAAGCAGAATTGTCTCCTGAACTCGACTGGTTCGTTGGCCTTTCTGTGCTCATTGACTTGGGGTACCTCGGACTGCAAACCGACTATGCGGGTGAGCAGATTAAACGCCCACACAAGAAACCGCGCAAAAGCAAGCAGCAGCCTGACACTTGCTTGACCGTGGCCCAAAAGGCGGACAACAAAGCCTTGAGCCAAGTCCGCATCTTGATCGAACACGCCATCGGTGGCATCAAACGCTATAACATTTTGGTGGATCGCTTCCGCAATCATCGCCATAACTTCCAAGACGATGTCATTGCCATCTGTGCTGCCCTCTGGAATTTCTCCCTGGCTTATTAAGGAACAACTCTAATCTGTGAATCGCCTGCGGCGATCAGGATCTGCTCCAATTTGCTCAGTTTCAACAAGACCACGGTGTCGTCTGGGCGTGTGCCTTTGCAATTCAGAACATGAGCGTCGGAGTCATTCAGCGCAGTCGTCAGCCACTTTGGTGGCGCGCCCTTGTAATCAGATGCCACCGTTAAGCCTGCCGCTTGCAATCGCTCGATGCGTGGCTGAAGATCGAATTGTGATGCCATTACGCGACCACCCACCTTGCCGCTTTGAGCACTGTTCCAGAACCCAATGCTAAATCGAGATCTTCCACCAGTTGAGACGACCTCCATATTTGCGGCTCTCGGTAACCAGGATTGGAAAGTATGGCCAGGATGCCGCGTGCAACATTGGCAGCACTTGCAATGGGAATGCGCGGTGCGTACATGATGGTTCGATTTCGACCGGCAAGGTGATAAGTCCAACGTCCTACGTGATTCGCCTTAAGCAAATCGTGAATCTCCTGGTAGGCGTGCTCGCTCATCCTGTAGCTATTGCCGATCAGATCCACCGTAACCAGCGCAAAAGTCGTCTTCAAATGAACTTTCACATAGGGAATGTCAGTGCTTTCGCAATGGTGGAAGAAGGCGTTAGTTACCTTGTACGATTGGCGCATTACCACATAGCCCTGGGCGATTGCTTCGTCTAATTTTCTTGTTACCTGCATGGCTGATCTGCCTTTTTTAACTACGCGCAATTGACTGTTTTTCATGCTGTCATCTCATATAGACTAGGGTGCATGACTGGCATGGTCGGCTGAGGAACAGCGTCTTCCTCTACATCAGGGTAAGTGTAGGTGCGCTCAAGAATTGCGCGCCGTGGGGCGAGACTTAGTGCAATATCTACCCGCTCATTAATTTCTCGACGTGCAGCACGATAGACTTCCTCACTTGCGTCTTCGCCTACCTCAGAAATTGTCAACAGACGGATCTTATCGTGAATGCCACAGTCACCTAGAAGTTCCAGAACTTCCCACATATCGCGCCCCCAGCTGCGCCATTCCTCGGATGCGTCAAAGCGTAATGTCTCAGGCCGTGGCATTTTGATTGGCTTATCTGGGTCAAGCGCCGCCAATTCATCTTCACTAAATCCGCTCCAGTCTTCTTGCACAATGGTTGTGGCAGAACGATGTGCCACCTTTGCATAGGGATTGATTCCCATGCGTGTCAGTGACTCATAATAAGCGTCTACCTTGGCGTCTGACTGAGCACGACGGTTCTCAAGCCTGGCTTTCTCGCGTGGCTCTATGGGCATACGGCTCTGTAGTTTACGGTGGGCAAATCTGGCTTTGTCATTGGCGTTTCGCGCAGCGCGGAGTTGCCCAATGCCTGCCGTTACCATATGCTCTCGACGTTCCTCAAGCCGTTCCTCAGCATTGGGGTGCAGCTCGTGAACATTTGCACGGCCATCTAGCCACGTTAGTAATAGTCCCACTGCTTCAAACTTCTTCAACGTGACGCGCACGCAGGCGACTGTCAAGCCCGTTTCCTCTGCCAACTCTTTGACCGTGCCACTGCCGCCAAGGGCATCCCACAACAGCAAGCCAGATGCACCCAATGAGCGTAGTAAAACTGTGGGCACCTGGCGCCGCCTAATGGCGTAAGAATACGGGTAAGTCGTAAAGGCATCATCACACCGGTGATCAGCAAAGAAGTCATCTTCTGATGTTGATCCAACCCGAACACTCTTCACACTACCTGATAGTGTTCGGGTTGGATCAAGGTCAATGATCGTTCCGTATTGGTCGCGGGTAAGCTTAATGAGTCCTGCGACTTCCAGTCGCTCAAGGCGAGAGTGGGCAGTAGAAGCTGAAACACCGCAACGGTCGGCAACATCGCGCATCGTAGTTGAAACTCGGAACGATCTGCGCTCCTTTGCCATCTCGCAAAGGCCATCCAACGTCAACACCAATTCAGCCACCCGGCGCGAGTGCAGGCGCAACTTGGCAAGGCAATCCGGTCCACGGACCCAACCGCGCATTGATGCAAGTTCTGCAGTTGCAATGGGGGGATTGGCTGGATGCTCTTCCAGCCATGCGCGTGCCTTGCCAATGCTATGGGCAAGATACTTGTCGCCGCGCTCGCCGTATTTCTCACCGATGGCAAAGTGGACGAAGACAGCGCGGATGTCGTCATCGGTTGCACCTGCCTTTGCCAGTGCGAGAATCACCCGGAAGTCAGCCTCGGACCGTTCGCCTTTTGATGCGCCGTCATGAATCAGCGTCAAAACATCGTCAGGCATCCACCACTGCGTCAAATTAGGTTCAGGGGTATTGCCTGCCGCAAAGTTGACTGGCACGGCAGAAAGCGCCACCTGTGCAGCTTCCAGGGCATCCGCTATCACTGCCGGCAGATCTGCTATTTCAATGTCAGTGGGTTTGCGATTAGGGGCAAAGGCATAGGGAAGTTCTTCCCCATCTTCGATAAGCACACTAGGAGGCGCAACGACATAGCCACCAAAGCCACGAATGTCTAGCCACTTGGGCAGGCTGCCACGGGCATTGCCATACTGCTTGCCATCTGGCATCTTGTACCAGTGGTGGGTGCCGTGGTGGGCAGTGTTTACGGTGACGGTATTTGTCCACTCAATTGAGCCGTCTGTGGCGTTCGTCTTGTAGGTGTCGGCATCTCCCACCAGCAGCCCAGACGCACCACAGTTGATGCCGATGTTATAGCGGGAATTCTGCTTCCACCAGCGCTTTACCTGTTCTAGGTCCGTCGTGGCGCCATACAGCCCATTTGAAGTTGCGGGTTCCTTTGTGCCAGGAATTAAAGGAAAAATATGATAGCCGTGCTTGGCATACCAGAGCGCCGCCTCAAGGAGATTTAGCGGCTGGGCAGATCTATCTACCTTAGCGCGATAGGCTCGGTTAATGCGGTCTAGCGTCTGCGCGCCTGTGGATGTACCCCGTTGGGTATCGTTTTGGCTCTTGTCAAAATCAGTGATATCTGCTAAGATTGGCATGACCGATTACTCCGTCACAAGTAGTTGGTTGGTCGCCCATGTCCTGCCAAGCCACCCGTCACGGTGGTTTTTGGCTTTTAGTGGGCAATGATTAAGAGAGAACGGCGTTGGCACTGTCCTGGCGGGTATGGCTAACGTCGTTCTTTGCGTTCCGGGATGGTTCCATATGTGGCTCGTCGGCAATGCCTAACACTTGGCGCAATAACCAGCGCGCTTGCTGTTCGGGACGACGACAGGCTTTTTCGGCTTCAAGGCGCAACGCCTGATCCTCAACTTCATTGATAGCGAATCGAATTACTTTGTGGCTCATTGCTCACCTCCTTCTTCCAGCATAGCAACAAAAACGGACATCCAAGCGACAGAGACCGGACAATTTTCCGGACAATTTATTTCCACGCTAGATTAAATTTTTTCATCCAACGCTGCAACGTTCTCACATCATAGGGGGAATCCGTCTCATTGATATGTAATTCAACGAAGTCCTTGAGGCTCGTTCCATTTTCTTGTTTAGCTTGAATTGCTCGTTTGCAGTAGGCATAGCGGTATTTATCCTTGCCCAACAGCGGGTACTCCGCTTCAGTAAGCAAAGGGTCATTGCTAGTTTTTTGCGGCGCAACAGGGGCGCTTGAAACTTCAACGTACGCCGCACAGAGTTCTGCCACAATGTAATTAATCATCGATTCGTCATCATTTGGATTAAACCCAATTAACTCTTTCCTCTCTTGCCGTCGCCGATGTGCAGCCACCATCGCTGCTCCTGCTGTTTTCTGCACCTCAAGAAAAAGATGAAATGGCTTATTCCATCTTTCTTTGGTTTCTTGATCCATATCCTTTGTTGCCTTAATCGCCGCATCGATATCGAGGCTTCCTATGCTCCACCTCTGAAGACTTGTGATTACGGCATCCGTGTATGCGTCATTGGGGAGAACTCCGGGCATGCGTAAAAACATGTCAAGAGCCGTTGGTAAGACACGCCTGACTGGTGCAGGCAAGCCGTGCTTATTGCCCACTAGCTTGTCTCTGCCCGTGGTACCTCTGCCTGTTTGTTGCTTGTGTTTACGATTCCGCATTATTGCCCTCTCTCCAAAATACAAAACGCCCACGCAGCTCAGCTTGTGGCTGGGCCTGGTGGGCGCTCTCGATGCAATGGTATAGTGGGTTTACCTACTTTACACACACGCGCGGCATGGGTATAATAGGCAAACGAACAATATAGTTTGCAAGCGAGAGCGTTCCGATCAGGTGTCCAGCCAGATAGACGGAGCGCTTTCGTTTTCTCTATTGTCATTGTATCATTGGGTGGCACACCCTCTAAAATGCTCTTTGCATACCCACCTGCTTTACCCTCTCGTGTGAAGGCTACCACTGGCTACCCATGCGTCTAGCCTGCTTGCTGTAATCTGCGCGGCTCCTATATACTTCCTGAACATCTCGACACGAATCAACTGTTCCCTCTTTTTTAATGCCGACAGGAGCCACCACCATGATCAAATACAGCGTCTTCTACCCCAACCTTGAGGGTAAACGATTCGATGTGGACTACTTCTGCAACAAGCACATCCCAATGGTGCGCGCCCGGCTGGGCGATGCGTGCAAAGGTGTTGTGGTTGAGGCAGGACTGTCTGGAGTTGAGTCTGGCTCAAAGCCAACTTATGTTGCAATAGCAAACCTCTATTTTGACTCGGTAGAAGTCTATCGCGCCGCCTTCGTGCCTCATGCACCAGAGTTCCGGGCAGATATTCCTAAGTACACGGACATTGAGCCGACGCGCCAGATTAGCGAAATCAAACTCCAAATCGGCGTCATTTGATAAACCATTTGCGCGTAGCCCTGCACATGCCTTACCCATTCCCATTCCACGTAGCCCAATACAATAATCCACTCCTGTAAATGCTACCGCCTGCCATCGTTGCAAGCTACACGGCAGGCTATGTTGGATGCTAGCAGGAGCACCCACTAATCCACAGCCTTTGCATAAGCCAATCTGAACTCTTCTACGCTAATCGGGCACGACTTCAGGTAAGCCAGTGCCGTCCGTCGATTGTGGAAACTCTCAAGGTTGACGAGCCAGGCACGACGACTGCGGTCATACACAAACAGCGCCACGCCTGCCGCTTGGCGCTCGCGAAGGATGATGCCCAGGGTTTTGCCCTCGCTTGGATACAAGCCCCACAGCGCCCTTCCTGAGCGTCCCATTGGTGCCGGAATGAGCAGGCGTCCGGTCACACCGCAAATGTTGACGAAGCCAGCGCGGTCATGCTCATAGCAAAGCACGACAAGCTTGTGCAATACCTCCGTCAGCAACTCGATGGTGGCACCATGAATGAGGCGGCGCGATAAATCTTGCGTCACCCCCCGCAATCCTGAATGACGCCCAGGATCTGCCCCCACGATCTGCCCCTTGCGCCGCATCGCCTTATCTATACCAAAGGTCATTGGTCGTACCTCTTCAGTCTAGCCTTTTGCTCGCGGGACAAGTACTGCCAACCAAGCAACGTGTGGAGCAAAGCAATGCCATCAGTCGATACAACGTTGTGGATTACCCACGCTGCCAACCAGGTCAGCAGGAAGCCTCCCCACAGCCACGCCAGCGCCGCTACAGAGAATAACGGAATGCCCCAACCCACCAGGCCTATAATCAAGCTGCCTGCCCCCACAGCCGCCGCCAGTGGCACGGAGACAATTTGGAAAGCCTTTGCCCTGTCACTGTGGCTTGTCCGAATCTCGACAGTGGTCATTGCCGACGATGGCAGAAGCGATAGGTCAGGCGGTTCAATGAAGACGGTCTTTGGTTGCGCCGGTTCTCGCAGCGCAGGCACGTAGTTATTTTGGTACTCTCGCTTAACTTCTTTGCTCATAAGTTGCGCCCTCCGCAGCGCATAAAAAAACCGTTACCTGTGACCGGCAACGGCGAACGCTGAGGAAGGAGCGCATGATATAATGCGACCAGCCAATTAGCACTCCGCTGCCGATTGGTTAGCCTGCTGTCAGTGCGATCAACACTGGTGGCAGGCGTTTCTATATTTAGTTGTTATTCAGTAACTACTGCCAATTCCCCATCTGTGTCGCGCAGCTTGACGATTTGCTCATCAGGGAAAGTGACAACCCATTCTTGGGCATCCTCGTTATAAGCACATACAGCGCGCGCAGGGAGGAAGCGCCCCTTGTTGTCACGTTCATCATCTGGAATGCGAAACACCCCTGGCTCGGTTTCCTCAACACTGCTAAAGCCTGGCTGCATTGGCTGCCCATCATATAGCCACTCCGCTGCCACCATGTAAGCGCCGATTGCCTCTTGTGCATTTTGTTCGTAGGTCATAGTCGATCCTCTCATTTTTTTGTGGCGGCAGCTGCTAGGCGACTTCTGTGAGTTCACCTAGTGACATCCCTGACAAGTCGACCATAGGCACGTCAACCACATCGGATATTGTAACCAGATCCATGCCGTTACGGATTGCCTGATCATAGTAGCGAATTCTGCCGATATTTTCTTCGAGAACATCCTTGTCCTGCATTGCTGTCTTTGTCCAGGAGTTAACGAAGCGCGTCACCTCTGCAGTGCCAGCGTGGACAAAGCCTTGTGTTGCCATCGCTTGGGAATAATAATCTGCTTTCTTCGATGCAATCGTGTGGACGATGTCAGGGATTGCGTGCGTAGGTGACTCCCCTGCGGCAGTGAAAGCATGATGCCAGTTGCGCGACGTGAAATCGACTAACTCGGCGCGCCCATCTCCCAGGTCGCGAGCCAGCCAAGCGTGCCAGGCACCTGCATCCAATGCGGCATCAACTGTTGGGGCCAATCGTGGCATAAAGCCGATTGACTCATTTGGTGATCCTGCAATCGCCAGCTCCAAACCACCGGCTGTGATGCTGAACTTAGCACCGTACAAAAAGTGCAGCGTCATAAGCCCGACGCGCACGTAAAGCATACACGCCTGAGCCAGTGGCTTGCCTTCGCTTGCACAGGCATCTCGTACCATACGATCCACAATCAGCCCTGCGTGCCTTACCTGTGCATCTGTCAACGGCTTGACGCCTGCCACGCTCTCTACCTGCGGCACTCTTTCTTGCTTTGCCTTACGGCGCTGCCGACGCTGTTCTTTGCTTGGCTTCATTGTGCACACAACTTCTTTTTCAATTCCTCATCAAGCATGGCATCAAGATAGTTCTTGCGGAATCGCCAGTGTCGTCCAACCTTGGCGGCTGGCAGATCACCGCGTGCTGCCATACGCATTACTGTTTGCTTGTTCAGCTTCAAATACTCGGCTACCTCATCAACGGTCAAGACTTGATCTTCTGGCATTTCACCCTCCTCTGTCACTCGCGCTTAAATATCTTTAAATAGTATAGCATACTCTCAAATATAATCAAGTACTATATTGACGCTTGACAGGTACGTTCAAATACGCTAAAATATATGAAGTAGTAACAAAAACGCCCCGCCAGTGCTACGAACACTGGCGGGGCAATCGTCCAAACTAAGCGTAGTAGAAAGGACTTACCCCATGTTACACCAATCCGCCGTTGAAGTCACCCACACAGTAGCTTACAATTTTGGCTGCACCGATGCCACCAGCGGCAATGCCTGCGTACCTGAAATGGTCTTCATTCGCCGTGCCGACCAGGTTGAGTATGCACTTGGCTTCGAGAGCATCACCGGCCCCACCCTCACCACCGCACAATTCACTGATGCACAGATTGCAGCTGAGGCTGAGGATCTGGAAGAGGATATGTTGGATCGGGAATATCACGCACGGGGGATGTGGTAAATGAGAATCTCCAAAATCTTCCCAAGCAAGTATGTCAAGGCTGCTGACCTCGAAGGTCGCACCATCACCCTCACCATTACCAAAGTGACAATGGATGAGATGCTCACGCATGATAATAAGAAGGTGAAGAAGCCGGTCGTGTGGTTTGAGCGTGCCACCAAAGGCTTCGTCATCAACTTAACGAATGCCCTGATCATCGCCAACCTGTACGGCGACGAAACAGACAGCTGGACTGGCAGGCGCATCAGCATCTATCCAACCCGCGTCAAGGCGTTCGGAGAGATGCAAGACTGCATCCGTGTTAGTGAGGAGATACCAGCCAGTCCCAAGCCGGTCGGGTACCCACTGGGTGCAGCCGCGCAGGTGGAAGAGACAACCGGCCTGGACGATGACGAAGACGTGACCGACCACGGCTACGACGACAATCCTTTTGATGATAGCGCACCAACCGCGTAGGCACCGATAGAGACAGCCAGGGCTGTGACAGTAACAGCCCTGGCTTAACACAAGGAGAGAAAGGAAGTTATATCTGTGTTGAGTGTAGCATGGACACAACTCCCTTGCATGTAACCAACGATCCTGGGTGGGTATAGCCTGCTCTCTATCCCTATAGGAGAATATGCACAATGAATACCACCAAGCCAACAAAAAACGTCAAAGTCTGCTTCTGCCGCTGCGGTACACAATTCCAAGTTGAGACGCGCGGCCAAAGATCCTGCCCCGGGTGCATCGAAGCCAAGGCCATCGCTGAAGCCAACAAGCCACCTGTAGTTTGCCGTCACTGTGGTGAGGCTAAAGAGGATTGCTATCACCGCGTCTGTGCTGATTGCAAGGCAGCGAAGGTAGCTGCAGAGGAAGCCAGGCGTGCCGCTAGGAAGCCGCGCACCTGCAAAACGTGTGGTGACAAATCCCTCACACTCTCTATGGGCATCTGTGGGCCATGCAGGGACGCCGCATGGATGCTGCGGCACGAGAAGGAAGAGCAAGAGGAAAAGCGCGAGCCTGAAACGGATCCGATAATTCTAAAAGCATACGAGGCAATGTCTATGCTCCTCGCCGTCATTACCAACCGCCGTGAGGAATTGCGCGAAGAGGCTGCGGCTGCCCTGGCTGCTTTGCCACCGGAGCAACAACCACACGCTGATCAGGCTGCCATTGACGCAGCTGTGGCGCTTATCCTGGCAGGCGTGGATCTGTAGCCACACGCACGGTTGCAAATTATAAAAGCAGACGCCTCAGCCGGGAGCCCTTTGGGCGCGGGGGGCGTTGACTTTTTGCCTGCCCGCACATGCCTTGCCCCACTGCAAGAACAAGACATGTGCGTTAGTACAGGAAGAAAGGCACAACCTGGTAGGTCAGCATAGTGAAGTGTTCCCGCTTGAGCTTCTACCCCTACTCCCGGCAGGGCGGAAGCTCAAGCTAACCAAAGGAGCCCAAGGAGAACAAAATTCTAACATTGCAAGTGTCAGCGTGCAACCGTGTTGCCATCACGGCTGGAGCGCCCCTAATGGGGATCCGATTGGTGGGCATGGTGCAGATTCTGGCTTGATGTTCCTGACATATCCCACTATACTTGCATTCCTCTTCCCTTACTTCTCTAGCAGGCTGTCGGAGAGACAGAATTGGCAGGACGGAATCGGGCGTTTTGCAATAGTTTTTGACGAAACAGGCTCGATAAGTGACATAGAGTAGACATAATCATGAATTTATAGGCGCTTGAGCGCGTCGTCGGCCCAACCTTTCGGTTCGTGGGCGCGCACAATCAGGCAGAGTGCAATACATGAAGACGTTTCAGATTGTAGGCCAGACAGACCAGGTTCCATTCACCAGCGGCGGCTACCAGTCCGCGCAGCGAAAACTGTCGAAAGCCCATCACC
>MWWI01000103.1_pt1 | contig 18186 bp, 23 predicted proteins | sample 1047321 | NCBI WGS metagenome assembly MWWI01 (sample SAMN06349966, study PRJNA376086) | soil metagenome | isolation source: FI-1 sample Antarctic (ecotone) soil | place: Antarctica | reverse complement strand
GAAATCATGTTCTGGATAACTCCTCAGAACAGAACTTCACCAGGTGAGTTACTTTTTTCCTTCAATAACGATACTAACATTAATGAAGGAAAAAAGTAACTCACTTCTGTTCTGAGGATCTCTACAGAGGTTCTCTGAAGCAATTTAGAGGAAAAGTGTAGGTAATACTTACTATATTTGAAAAAATACTTCCCCAGGAAGCCCCAGTGATAATTCTAGAAGATCTTTCTCAAAGCTTCCCCAGATCTTGTGGCGAAATCTTTTCTAAAAGTCTTAAAGATAATAAATTTTGAGAAAAGATATATAGATAGATTAAGATAAAAATGTCTGCTCTGAAGGATGTCAGACAATACCCATACCTCATTCCTCAAAGTGATAAACCTGGCATAAGTCTTGAGGATAATGTTCCTGAACTTTATCGGAAGTTTATATTCACATTGAAGAAAAGGAAGTATATAGCAGTAGATTCTCATGCTGATTTTTATCGTATATTGCTGAATACTCCGATGAAAGAACGAAATTATTATGAAATTATACGGAATGGACGACAAAAGCTTCACTTTGATATTGACATGAAGAGAAAAGAGATACCCGATCCGAAATTCTTTACTCTTGAATATGCAGAATCGGTGAAAGACAACCTCATTAAAGGTATACATGAGTTCTTTAGCAGTTATGTTAAAGAACCATTATTTATAAATAATGATGTTATCGTATTTACCTCTCATGGCCCAGATCGACTTTCATATCACATCATTATCGACAATTTCGCTTTCCCAGGTCCAATGCATTGTAATGATATCACTTTAAAAATTGTGAATAATCTTCCTGATGATATGAAGAGATTTATAGATATATCGGTAAATAAATCCAATCAACAGTTCCGCATGTGGAAAAGTTGCAAAGAAGACGAAACTTCTCAAAGATTTAAAGAGATCGCACAGGATTGGGCTTTTTTTGGTAAGCCTATTCATTGGGAACCTCGACGTAATAATGATCCAAGATGGTCGTGGCCTGATCTCAACCCATATTTACTGGGATTGCTATATTTCGAACGAACACTAGTTTCACATTTCACCATTCCACCCATTGAGGTTTGTTATCAACTGCCGTCAGTTTCTACAAGTCATAAAGTATTTACTGAGGAGATTGGAGACATCAATCTCCAACATCTCGAGAAATTAGTTCCTCACGGTTGGATTATCGGACAATCAAACGATAACTTTGTTAAATTAAATCGGACCCATCCTTCTGTCTGTCCATTATGTGAACGTATTCATGAAAAAGATACACAAAATTATCTAGTGGTTATTGGTGGTCCCCAGAATGTGTTCTTCAAATGTTTTCGAACAACCCCAGATACATCAAAGCAATCACTGTATCTTGGTTGTTTAAATCCAGATTACGAGTACACTGTTGAAGAGAAACAACAAATCAGTCAGTTTATAAATAAGAAACCTATAGCGTCAAATCATCACTACTGCGAAGAACACGTTAAATCCGTACATCCAATTTCCGGGACAATCCTTTTGATATGCAGTTATCTTGGTACGGGAAAAACAACAGCATTTATTGAATACATTCGAAGAACAAATCCACGAAGAGTGTTGATCCTGTCTCCACGTCAGTTGTATGCTCGCTCGATTACATCTGAATATAATTGTACTAAATCTCATCTTCCACCCCCAGTAGGTGAACCGTTTAAATGTTATTTAGATGTAGAAGATGTTACTAAATGTAATCGGTTAGTACTTCAGATGGAATCTCTACATAAATTATCTGATCTGGATAATGCTAAACCATTTGATGTGTTGATTTTAGATGAGATCGAAGCTCTATTGAAACAGTTCTCATCAACAAAGACCATGAAGGACGTGATTGGGTGTAGTAATGTATTTTGGAAACTGGTTCGTGAGACTCCAATTATAATTGGTGGAGATGCTTTTCTGAGTAAGAAAAGTATAAACACTTTGAAGGCGATAAATCCTCAAGTTTCTGTAATCCGAAATGATTTTCCTCCACCGAAAAGAAAGGCCATTGTTTATAAATCTTGGCATGCCCTTGTACATCGAGCACTTACCAGTCTACGTATGGGAAAGAAAATTGTGTTTGTGTTAGGTTCCAAGAAGAAGGCTCGAAGTTTTGCGGCTGAGTGTGCTGCAAGAGGTTATACTTACAAGATCTATACCGGGCTTTCTGAAAATGTTGAGCAAGATAGACTGGATCTTGCTAATGTGAAAGAAGCCTGGGCACATGTTCAATGTCTAATTTACACTTCCACAATTACTGTTGGTGTAAATTTCGATACACGTGATGTGTTTGATGAATTATTTGCATACGGTACCTCTCATGGCGGTACTGTTAGGGATTTGTTTCAAGGTTTACTCCGAGTTAGGTTTATTAAAGATAATGTCCTTCACGTTTCATGGTATTCTAAACCAACTAATACCACTCTTCCAACGACAAGACAAACAGTTCAAGATCTAATTTTATTTAAGATTCATCATAAATTAGAATTGGCTAAGGCTACAAGCATAGAAAGAGGTCATACTATTCTCACTATCATTGACGATTCATCAAAATTTAACCACAATAAAGAAGTAGAACATATGATTGTTGGAACTTGGCAATTTTCACCAGAATGGTTGCAGATCTGTCAAATCGAGAATATACTCGAAGATAATCTTAATAAAACAAAATACTACTTTGTGTTTGAGAAGTTTCTCAGTAGATGCAATTATACAGTAACCTATACTCCTAAAGCAAAAGAATATGAACCTATTGAAGTTGATGATACAGTTCACTACAATAAAATTCCAGATATTAACAAAGAAGTATACCGAGATCTTCAATTTAAGATAAAGTCTGGACTTGCCACACGCATGGATCATAAGATGGTCGATAAATACATGTTTAATAGAATGATACGTGTAGATCTTGATGTTAAAACCCGTCATTTATACTTCTCACAGTATAGTAATGATAAAAGGACGTTCTTTAATATGTACGCTGAGAAATATCAATCCATCGGAAGTATGTTGAATAAAGAGATTAATACTAAATACATCGAATTTTCGTCGGATAATCCCAATAAACTCAGTATAATCCAAAGACTAAATAAAATATTTAATATCGAACATTCATGTCAAGGTTTCACTTATGTTCGCCAAACCGATGGAGTTATATTATTACCATATTTAAACTCATTGTTACCCGAGATAGAAGCTTTCTTTCAAGTTACTAGTACGGCTAAAACTCCTCTTATAAACATTTGTAAACGTGTCGAAAAGGTTTATGAACTGTGGACAGGATTAACGAAAAATAAAGATCAGTCAAGGAAAAGAATTGATGGAAGACAACTGTATATACATACAATTAAGTTTGACCCTAAAAAGGAGTTGTGGGAGGCTCTTGCTCCATGGACCGAGGAGAAAGAAGCAGTAATACATCAGTCCGGTCCGATATTGGAGATTCTGCCTTCTGTAAATGAGCCTGTAATTGAAATTATGAATAATAATCTATCTTTATTGTTAACTAACAGACCCATAGCATGTGGAATGTGATTTAAATTGAAGTCACCACTTCGACTTAAAGTAAAAATGAGTTAAATGAAAACGAAACCAAATTATTTTTTTAGATTAAAACAAATATTAATATGGCTCAACCAACATTCGATAGGGAAACATATAATCGAGAATACTATAAAACACATAAACAACAACTTAACCAGAAAAAGGCCGAACAGTATGGTGAAAAGAAACTCGCTGATTTAATCCAAAAGATGGATCTCAACGTACAGCTTCGTCAGGTTATTGAGGCATTGACAAACTATGATGAGAACGACAAATCTGCAGAAAACATACTTTGGTATAATCAGATCATTACATACGCGAAAATGATCACGGTATTAAAACATGCGTGTGTGAAAGAAGAAGATAAGGAAAAGATCGATTTGGAATGGATTATTAAAATTCCAACAATAGGTCCACGATTACCTCCAGTACCTACAAACATTTAATTTTGGATGATGTAACATCAAAAACTACTTTTTCTTTAAGCTCAGTAGGTATGGCAGTGCAAACTTTTATCTCTGGGATTTTACAGATAGTAAAAGATTTTTGAGGTACTGCTACACCTCAGGAACACTCCCAGAGAATATAACCATGTAGGATATAACTTATGTATTTCAATCCATGGTCATTGAAATGTAGTCATGAATAAATTTTCATCCCCGGTATTAGATAGTAAGAAGAAAACTTTTCCGAGGTACAGCTCAGGATAGGTCTTGAGTAATAAAAAATAGTAGGGTGTAACTACCGTTTTACTTCATTAATCATCAATAATTTACATTTAATTAAATGTAAATCTGCAGATTTACAGATGTTTTCATGCCATATCTATACTACATCTTGACAATACTCAAGGAATGTACTTCATCACGGAATAACATATTTCTATTATATATAGAAATTAAAAGTTAAGTACCAAACTGAATGGTGTATACCGCTTCGAGCACAAATAGAACAAACAGATTTAGCTTAAAAAAATTACTTTCGCCTTCTTAAAATTGATCCCACTTTCTTTCTTTTCACCTCTTCACATACACCCCTTCATGGAGCTCCCTTTAGTTAAACGGGTTAATTCCTTCCCTTGGTCCCATCTGGAGCTCCATAATGCCATCCTCACCATTACCAAAAACACCAAGTCCGCTTTTGGCGATCACTTCGAAGGTCATCTCAATGAGTTTTCCGTCAAGGATGGTAAACTCTTTTTCCAAGATCGCCAAATTATTGCTCAAGAAGACATTGATGAAGTCCTGGAGCAACTCTACATTGATCCCAAGACCGGTATTCGTGCTGGCAGAGATCGTTTCTATCACCGTATTAAGAAGATCTACATGGGTATCTCTCGTCGACGTGTTCAGTCCTTCCTGGAAGAACAGATTACTTACCAGCTTCATTATCAGGCTCCAGGTGGTCGTGAGGTGGTTCAACCCATTGTCATGAAAGACCCATGTAAGCAATGGCAGATCGATCTCATCGATCTATCAGATTTTAGTGGAGTGAATAAGGGATTTAGGTATGTTCTGACAGTGATTGATGTATTCTCCAAGAAAGTATGGGCTCGACCACTCAAGGACAAATCAGCAGCGAGTGTGGCAGCAGCACTACGGGAAATCCTAGCATCCACAAAAGGACCAAGTGTGATTCAGAGTGATCGAGGAGGTGAGTTCAAAAATCAGGAGGTCGAGAAAGTATTAGAAGAGTATGAGGTTAAACACATCTTTTCTCTACCATATCGGCCACAATCCAATGGAGCGGTTGAAAGATTCAATCAGACACTCAAGGGATTAATCTTTGGACATATGACCATGAAAGATACAAACATATGGTACGATCAATTGGATAACCTCCTTCATAATTACAATACAAACCTCCACACTACAACAAAGATGGAACCGGAGAGCCTGCATGAGACCTCAGACACGGAAGTAATTAAGACAGCACACCAAAGAATTAAGAGAAAAGCGGACAAGATCCTCAAAAAGAGAACCATCTCCAAGTTACCTCCAATAGAAGTGGGGGATAAAGTGAGATTAAGTAGACAGACAGAGCCTAAAGAAAGAAGAAAGAAGGCTTTTGCTAAAAGTTACACAATAAACTGGTCGGTACAGGTCTATACGGTGGTACGTGTATCGGATCCCAGCTCAGGAAAACCACAATACAAAGTGGTAGATAAAGATGGGAGACGCAAAAAGGAGAGATATTATAGAAGAGATATGCAGAAAGTGAAAGTGAAAGAGCAGGAGGAAGAAGACGAGGATGACGAGGAAGATGACGAGGAGGATGACGAGGAGGATGACGAGGAGGATGACGAGGAAGAGCCAGAGGAGGAAGAGGAGGAAGAGGAGAATAGTCACTGAATCTTTCACAGTCCAATTGTAAAAAAGCCTGACAAATCCTTAATACAGCTAATTATATTTACAATTACAAGCCAAGGCTTGAGATTGAAGCCATTGTTATCTACAAGAATGGACGCGAAGGAATCTGATAAGTCCTCAACAGATGCGGGAACTCTTTTGTAGAGTATTTTTATATTCATCCTTATTGTATACTCCAATGACAGTTGCATAAAGCTCTTCTCGATTCACCACTAGGAGCACATGTCTTCTATCCTGGAAAAGGTATTGTAAAATTGGAGTTGTTACCCACGAGATTATTCTCTACATGGCAAAGACCTATTTTGAAGAATACGACGTTCGATTATTATCAAAAGTAGAAGATATGGAACTGTACGTGGATAATTATAAACAGCCAATAGATAAAGGATTATAATTCAATTCAATTCAATTCAATTCAATTCACCAACTGAATCAATTAATACTACCTACGCGCGCATACCAAGTACGCACATAACCAATTTGCACAGATCGACTACGCACACAAGTAAAATACTACGGATATAAATCATTCAAACATTGGTATTTGCATAAGAAATAACACATCTGCGCATCTCAAGTACGCACATAACCAACTTGCGCAGATCGACTACGCACACAAGTAAAATACTACGGATATAAATCTTTCAAACATTGGTACTTCACATAAGAAATAACACATCTGCGCACCTCAAATGCACACGAACTTCATCTGCGTAACACAATTACGCAGATGGAGAAAATCACATGTTACTGGAAGCAAGACTTACCAACACGAAAAGCTAACAAAAGAATAACAACCACCAGAGAAAAAGTTCCAACATATTTAACGTAGTCAGGAACAGTAAAAGCCCAAATTAAAACACAAATCAAGATAAGGATGCCTAAAGCTAAGGATAATTGAATGGAGAGGTGATCACTATAACCGGAACGTTCTAATTCATGATACTTAGCAACAATACGATTACAAACTTCATTGTCCATAAGAATTTTAAAAGCAAAAAAAAATCTCAATAAGAAAATGGGTTACTTCGGATCTGGAAAAACGATATTGAGCCAATTGGGAATCACACCGAACCAGCCAACAGGAATCACAAGTCAAGAGATAACCACATTACAAACACAAGTGGCAACATTACAACAACAACTTAATGAACAGATGGAGATCAACAGGAGATTAATGAAGCATGTTGAAGAGTTGGAACCAGGGAGAGATGCGGCGTGGAGATTAGGAGCGTTACAAGAATTTGAGAATCTAACAGTGGAGCTGGACCAAGGAGGAAAAATCTCAGCCAACCAGTTCAATCCAGCATTCATTGCCTGGGCCATCGAAAACAAAGGATTAATACTTTCTGATGATGAGGTGAAGCATCTGATGAGAATCCATCACAAGGTACCAAAGAACGAATGGTCAAAGTTTCCCTATAGGGGACATGATGATTATTTCTATAAAGGAATGAGGATAAAACAGACAATCAGTAGCACAAATCAGAATCATAATAAGTTACCTCAAATGCCCCAAGTGACAGGTTCACTGTCACCATCTCAATCGCCTATATATAATGGAGCAGCATCGCCCCCACCAATAATGAACAAGCAACAACAAATGTAAAAGAACATTTATCTTTAGATGAAAGATAAATGCTAATGAAGATAAAAGAGATATATAATAAATTGGTTGGAGAAAGTGATACAGTGGTAAGTGTATCAGATCCTGCTTCAGGGAAACCACAGCACAAACTGGAGGATGAAGAGAGCGAAAGTGGAAAGATATTAAAGGAGAGATAAACAGAAAGTGAAGATAAAAGAGGAAGAGGAGGAAGAGGAGGAAGACGAGGAAGAGGAAAACAATAATTAAAAAAGCCTTGCTGACAAGGCAGTGGTGAACGCCTGACTGTTGGCGAAGTTCATTGTTTCTTTTTTCCGCGGCAAGGCATGGCGTACGGGGATGAAGGTTATTTTTATCGTTTGAGAGGTGAAAAATCTTGTGTTGGGGCAACTGATAAACAAGGGAACCCTGAAAATCCTAACGCAAAGCCGCAAACGCTTTTATGTGTTGTGGATCATGATGACTATGTTCTGGCTATTCGCCTCAATAGCCCGAAATTAATAAGATCGGTTTATCGCGATTTTCCATGGAGGTTCCTAGCCGTATTCGATCAGTCCAGCATTGTTAACAATAATTGGTCAAGCGAACTTGACCAACTCTATGAAAACCGACGAGTACAAATACAATCTAATTTTCGGCTGTATAAAAATCCCTCGTTACTCGATCTTTCGAATATTCGGAAAATAGAAGTACAAGGAATGGCAGACGGATGGCAACTACTCCCGAATCAAGAACAAACTCGAACAATTGATCCATCTGTTGTGCGAAATTTTATATGCGAAATTTTTACACCTTAAGTGTTACATTGTAAACTCAATCTTCAACACAATCCTCCCAACGGAAATCTGCTGCCACTTTAGTTGTAACTTGCTTCCCTCCACGAACACGAGTATAGCAACCATTTTGTAGAGTGATGGGATTAGAAGACTTCTTAGGCCTCTTTGCCTCCATAGATTTCTCTGCTGGTTGATTGACTTGAGGCTTCGCTTCGTTTTGGGGAGTGGACATTTTTTTCTGAAGTTGTAAATTTGCTATAAAGAAAATCAGTATTCATGTAATTTATAAAGATCCCTTTCTACGTACCAGAAGCACTTTGGGAAGTTTTGCGGATTTTGATTAAATGAACGGATAGTTCTCCACTATTTAACAACTTGTCATACATCTTTTCACAGAACTTTTCATTACTTATTATCTTGTCTGCGATAGAATTGATAACAATTTCGTCCGGCATGGCCCGCACAATATCATTGTTGACGGTTTCCATTTATATCGTGATAAGAGATAAATACGTCAGTAATAAATGCGTTTAGCGGTGGTATAAGGGCGTTTAAAGAAGAACTTCACGGGCGAACTTATACGGTCAGTGACGTCATCGGAATTTTCTTGTGATGCGCTTTTGTGTTGAGAAGTGTGTTTATTGAAGAAAGCAGCAGCAACGATGGATGAACAGAAATTGTCGATTGAAGAGCGAATGATTCAAAATAAACAAGAGATGGAAAGACTTCAAAAAGAACAACTACTTCTTGATGAAGAAAAACAAAAAGCTGCTCTGGATACCATGCTAAATTCGGTGGACAATATTCTACAAGAAACAGAGAAATTGCGTGGAATGATGCTATTATTCTTGAACGAAAATCAAAATAACAAAAATTTTGCAAAGAATTTCAAGCTCCTCGAGAGAAAGAAACAAGAAGAATTTATGGCGGTGATTGGGGGTCTCGTTGGGAAACAAGCGATTGAGAAATTATTCAATGTAAAACATTAAATAAATTTTATGACTAAATTGATAATAGCTGGACTCGTTCTTCTTTGAGCTTTTTAAGTTGTTCTTCAGATTGTCTAATTTCATCATCAAGCACCTTACGTCGATCTCGATCTTTATTCAATTTGGCCATTATAGTCACTAACAGTTCACCCAAATCAGCGGTTGAAGTTATTAAGGTTTTAAACTCCCTGTCTGATTCGAGAACTTTGGTGAGGACCCCTGACACGCATTCGTTATCTGAACTCATTTTAAAGGTTTACTTAAACCTTTAAGTTTAGTCAAATTTTCAACTTAGAAAATTTTAGACCCGCCCCTGTGTCAGTCCACCTCGCATCTTATCGATTACCGCCCTATCCCGCGCTCAAAAATCAAATTTCGCTCCACAATATGAAAATTCCATAGGTGAGTTATCATATCTATATATTTTCAGCTCGAAAAAATGTGGAGGTCGGCCAGTGGAGGGTGATGTTGGAGGTGGACTAACACAGGGGTGAGTTAAAAAATACCAAGTCTGATGATAAGATACTTTTTCGTGAACTCGAGGATAAGATTTATTCTTATCCTTCAAGAAGCTAGAGATAAGATAATATCTTATCCTCATTTAAGTTAAGGATAAGATATTATCTTATCTGAAAATTCAACCAACTTATCCAAATATTTATAGGATAAGATCATTGTTAATAAACTTTAATATATACTCAAATTAAATTGGAAAGAAGTAAATGCTCTTTTCTTTTTGAATTAGATCAGTCGATTGTAAGTTTATAATCAGCTGATAGAATTTTCTCCAGATTTAAATAAAGATGTTCCCATCTCAACATCTTCTCCAAAGTAAACTCCAGGGAATCCAGGCTGAAAAGCATCGTTTAGCTCAACAGAAGTATTATTGGACAAAGAAGGGTGAGTCCATCACCAATGCTATAGAAGTAGAAAGATTAAGAAATCAAGTGAGCTATTTAGAAGGACAACTCAGTCAAAAGGAGAGCTCCCAATCTCGGATTGAGGCTCAACTCAATGAAAGAAATAATATGATTACTCAACTTCAACAACAACTTGCGGTGAAAGATGCGAATATCTCTCAACTTCAAACTTTATTAAGTCAATGTAGTAATCCAGATGTTGAAAGAAGACTACAAGAGTTAAGTCAAGCTTTATCCAATGAGATCCAGAGAGAACAACAATGTATACAAACGATCAGTCAACTAAATACCGAGAATGCCAGTTTGAAAATATTTAGAGATCTGGTGATCGAACTTTACACTCGATATCCATCAACTTTACAAACATTTGTAAGGGAACTCCAACAGCCAGGAAAACAAGTATCTTCTACTGAATTAAACAGGTGGGTCCAGGAACAGTTCAAAACGTGAAATGATGCAATTTCTCATATACGCATGGGAAATTAAGTGTGATTCTTTCTAACTTTATTATCAGATTATTATCAGATGATAATAATTTTAGATCGATAGTCATAGTTTCTTCTCGTTAATTAAATTAAAAAATCTGTATAATTGGTCGGATCGTTGAACTGTATTACTTTTAGTATACTGCGGAATTAATGTCTCGAACGTTCGCTATCCTCACCAGAAAGAACGAAACAAAAAGGGTACAGGATAAAAGATCTCGAACTATATAATTCGAGATAACTTATTTAATCAAAGACAATGGTAACCAGGTACAGTTGGGAAATCTTTGAATAAGAGAAGTGTGAAGATATCGTGTCAAGAAGTATCGATCAAACGAATGTGCGAGATTGCACATTCCATGAGGTCGTACGTAATCCAGATGTAGTCGCAATTGTGTTAACCATGGATTATACAGATAATGCTCGTCATTCTCAAAAACAGCAACTCCAATGAACATAGGTGGCGTTTCAGCGACCTTAATAAAAACAATTCGAAAGTTGGAAAGAGCCGCTTGATTAGAGACTTGCCGCCATTTGTAGTCGTGTGGAGTAACTTTAGAGTTACCCGGGTGTTGATGTTTAAGTATATCAAGTTTTTGATCAGCCAATTCAATGCTAAAAACTGGGCCATATTTCCAAAACATGCACCACTCGAACTCTTCGACTTGACGCAGGCAACAACAAATTAATTTGTTACGTCGATGATTTCGCAGATAAACAGCCACATGGTTTGTGAATATTAATTGAATAGCTCGTCGCGGCGGCGGTCCTCCACCTCCGCGAGGTGGAGTTCTGTCATTTAAAATTAATCAGATACTCAATAAAAGAAAACCGAGGAAAATAATTACTGGTCATTGTGGGGAGGTTGATTAGCCAGTCGAGATTCAGGCGGTAATGGAGGAAGATTCAATTCGCCTTCATATATTTCAAACTGGTAGTTTTCTACTTCCTGGTCGGTAGGTTTTCGTAAAATTCCAAGGTCATATAAGTCGTCTTCGGAAATAGAAGCAAGCACTTCTTCATCTGGCAGTGGGCCGGTGAGTAATAATCGGTCATATTCCAAGTCATCATCCTCGGCAACGCGTTGCTCATTTCGGAAAGCTAGAATTTTCTCAACTTCTGCACGAAGATTAAAGGCTGGCTGAGATTCAGCCGGTTGAGAAGAGGATGACTGGTTAGGTAGAGCTAAAGCAGCTTGGTCCATTAGTGGCAGTGAGGTACGAGATGGAGAAGAAAGTTCGTCTTCGTGGGGGCGTGAACTTTCGCTCATTGCTTCGTTTCTTTACGTTTCTCACACATCTTAAAACTTTTCCAACACAATTTGTTTATATGATGCAACCTGCTGCAAATAACTATTGGCGTCATGTTCTTGATATAGAAGGCTTTGTTGATAAACAAGACCCCATTCCACAAGCCGGGCCGGGCGCATTTAAATTTTCAGTCGATAAAAAGAAGAATTGGTGTCTTTCTGTGGACAATACTGCAACAGTAACCGCAGAGGATTCGTTCAATTTATTTTGTCAACATCAAAATAATCCAGTTTTTGGCACTTGGACTTTGCATTCAAATGATATAGCATCTTTTTCGTGGAACTATAATGGAAAATCTTATCAAATTAACTTTCATCCTAAGCCGGATGCACTTCCGGCAGAACCTACGAAACCTGCAAATCCCCATCATTACAATATTCATTTAGATGTTCCAGCAGCTTCCAATAATGTTTTCACAAAGGCAGAGAAGGAAGCTCAAAAGCACTTAGCCCAGAAGGCAAACGCTCATGGAAAACAGTGGCCTCTTTAAACTAAAGAAATAATCAAATTTCATGTTTCAAGAAACATGAAAATTTTTATGTGTATTAGGCAACAGTAAAGCTTATTTTTGGTCCCACAATCTTAACGGGATCTTTAAGTTCCTTAGGAAGATCTCCTCCACGTAGTTGATACTCCATTGTGGTAACTTCCTTGCCAGTAAAGCTGACAGTTAACAATAACATTGGTGAAATATCCACCACCACATTTTGTTGATACCACAGAAGGTTGAGACTTCCATCGTCTGAAGCTGTTAAAGCGGGGTTGAAGATATTGCTTTCTTTTTCTTTCAACTCCTCGAGAAATACTAGAGCAGCCTGAATAACGGGGGAAGGGATCGGCTCACCTTCCCCGTTACCAGCCCAACCTTTTGGTAACAGGCTTAATTTTAGAGCACGTTCAAAGAAATTAGGGCCTGGATAAGCTGTCGGCCCAGTAAATTTACTCTCGAGGGGTTGCTTAGGCTGTACTTCTTTCTCATATTGAGCCAATTTTTCCTTGAGAGCTTTGTTCTCCATTTCGAGTTTATAGCTATAAGATTTTAAATGATCAATTGCTCGTTTGCATAATCGTCGACATCCAACCGAAAAGTACGGAAGGATCGTAGTCGATTTCAATAGTAAATCGTCGGCATTTTTAGCGAGAAAATATGGTACTTCCCCCATGGCTGGGTGCCCGAGAAAGCTTCACGCGCCTGACTGAAAACGGACTTGACCGCTTGACCCAAAGCCCTCCGTCCTCATACGGATGCTCATAATTTTTCATGAGAACATGGAAAATTCACTCTCCAATTCTTTCTAAAATGATAATCATCTTATTATCATCTGATAACTAATTCGGAACGTTTTCGATAATGGGGCCTAATCCATTTGACTGAACAATATTACTTTCTGTTGTAGATGGGTCTGGAGTGGCTTTATGATGTGAGATAATTCTTTTCTCGATGGGGATCACAGGTTTATCTGATTTTACTTGTCGATGATTCTTCAGTATATTTTTAACTGTTTCTGGATAGAATATCTGTTGTTTATCTTTTTCTTTCTTGTTGAGATGCAGACATTTATTATCACCGTCTTCATTTAACTTTCTCGCGATTACTGCGATTTTCACTCCTTCATCGTATAATTTGAGGATTTTACATAATGTGTCTTGCTGTTCTTTGATTGGTTGGAGATCTTTCTCTTTACCAACAAACTTCCAACCAAATGGACAACGACTTCTAAGTTTACCTTCTCGACTAATGCGTTGCATATTGGCGGATACATTCATGGAGATATTACGACGCTCCATTCTACCGAGTGCACTTATAAACGTGTATATAAGTTCGCCGAAAGGAGTGCTGAAATCCATATCAGGATTGAGACACACAAAGTAGATTCCTTGATCAATGAATAAGTTAAGCATATACAGTGATTCCATGGTATTTCTTCCTAATCTATATAAATCACATACAATCACGTATTCTGCCTTAGTCATATCGGCGAGGAGTTTTTGAAGAGCAGGACGATCCATAGATTTACCAGAAATGCCAGCATCTTCATAGAGTTCAACAAGTTGAATGTTTTTGTAGACACAATAGGCTTGTATTTTTTCCTTTTGAGTTTGCAAGGAAAGACCGTCACGACTTTGCATTTTGGTACTAACACGACAGTAAGCACGACCAATCTTTGGAGAAGATAGCATTTTTATTACTGATGAAAAGATAAAATAAAAGAATCGATTATTTTATTTAAGAGAAAAAGATGTGGGTCTATCTTTTTCTTTCTTCCTCAGCTTAAAAATTCTCCTCTACTGAATCTCTGATGTACACCTCCAGAACACCTTTGAAATTACAAAATGAATAGGCTGTTCGCGCCACATTCTTAATGAATGGTGTGAAAAACCTGGTTGAAAGAAAGTGGCTCCATAATTTTTTGGAGAAATGGCGTAGGATGAAAAATTTCTACTTGGACCAAGGGGTCGCATTTGGATCTCAAGCTTGTTGTTATCATTTTCGATACTCTACATCTCTTGAAAAGTTGAAAACCCCCTTTTCAAACAGATCCCAGATAACTTAGTTTTGTGATGTAAGCAGGTCACCTTCGGACTTATCACGGAATTGTTCCGGATGCACTATATACCTCTCGTATACCTCTCGTATACCTCTCGTATACCTCTCGTATACCTGTTGTATATCTGGAATACTTGTAATAGCAGGAGTTAAAATATTCACGCACACGTTATAAAATAAAACAGATGTTGACTCCTGCATCTACTCGTAAAGTGCTGCTCGAGCAGCACTTTCGACGGACTTTTCTAGAATGTAAGTTACAGTCTGGAAGGAAAATGGCCACTCGAAATAACTAAATATTTAACTGCTGTAACGCATTATGCGAAAATACGAAATGTCAAAAGGCGAAATAAGAAAAGGCGAAATAAGAAAAGGCGAAACGAGAAAAGGCAAATGCGAAAACGCGAAAATACGAGTATGCGGATTAGGCAAAAATGTGGGGTTTTCGCCGACTTTTTTCGTCCGTGTGACAGGAAATAACACTACGGTATCTCCACCGGGGGGCTTTTCGGTTGACGAAACCTCCAGACTTGCATATTCTTTCTTTCTTTCTTTCCTTTTCCACCTTTAAGACCATGGAGGCATCTTCGGTTCAGGCTGGGGCCTCTCCCATTGGAGGTGTTTATTATGCGAGTCAAAATCCTAAGTATCCTCATAAGAGTTACCTCTTGGATTCTCCATACGGTATTCTTGCATGCAGTACATGGAAGAATTCGAAGATTACCGATTTATTAGCTGTGGCAATTGCTAAGATAAATTATGGAGAAATTTGCTGGGCTCTTGATGGGAACTTCTTCGATCCGAAGACGCCCGACGATCCAATTTATTGCTATCCTTATGCCTGGTTCCGACTTCCAGCTCCACATCCAAATGAGCATCCTCTTGCCGAAAATGTTCAACACAGATTAAATCAAGGCTCTCTCCTTCTGCGCTTGAAGAACAAATTAATTGCGATGCTCTCGGAAAGGTTAGTCTTACTATATTGGAATATAAAATACTGATTATTTAGTTGTGTTACAGTGTAAAAACATCTTATCCCTTCCGTGTATATTGGGTGAATTATTGGGAATATCAAGAAAAGTGTTATATTCGTCGTCTGGGAATTAGACTGTTAATGTCAAAGGATCGAAAATATGGTCTATTTGTAATACTTACAAGAGATAAGGATGCAGATGATGGCAGCCCGGTTCCGATTGTACCAGGCTCAAAAGAATATAATACCATTGTTCTCCTGAATCTGGGAAAAACACCAATTTATGGATTACCAAGAGTCCTTTCTCTTGTTACCGCACCCATTGAACCGGAGCAATGGAAAGGAAATCTTTCTCACGACTATGTGGCTGCTCATGTGATTGGACCTCTCTTGAAGCATCTTGAGCATTCTCTTCATTCAACACTTTAATATTAAAACTTTTTACGGGTGTCATTTAACATCTTTTCCCATTCTTCTTTTGCTGCATCCCAATGCGGTGCCATCACTTGAGCTTCTGCTTCATCCTCCTTGACCATCATTTCAATTTGATCAGGAGAAAGTTGCTGCTGTTCTTGGAACTCACGATAAAGTTCCTTCAATTCCTCCAATTCAGGTTTGTGTTGTGAGAGCCAACGCACGATATAACTGGCACTTTCGTTCAATTCATTTGGATACTGGAAATCTTTTGTCTCTCGTGTTGTATAGGTAACAGTTGCCACCTCGCTTGTGTCCAATTTCAGAGTAATTTGTTCATTTTTCCAATTGATACTAATGCCATCAGAGCCAGTTGGAGTAAGGGAGGGAATTGGTAGTTCAGATGAACTCACTTCCGCTATCGCATACAGCAGGCGTACTACATACTGAAGTATCTTATCTGATACTTTTTCGCTGATCTTTAAAACTTCCAATTGCTGTATAACTGGCTTTGGTAAATACGATGGTAGTGGAAGTGCTTGCTGGTCCATTTTTCCCGAACTATTTAATGACGTTTTCTCGACCGGGGGGCTTTTTGCGAGAGCAATTTTCTCTCGTAATTGCTCATTTTCTCGGCGCAAATTCAAATTTTCTTCCACCAAAGTCTTTAAATTAACCCACACAATTCGACGTTCATCTCCCCTCTGCTTTGGAGGATTGTTAAGAACGGGTTCTGTAACAAGAAGAAAAATCTTCCAACGATTGCTCGACTTGCTTGAGGATTTTTCTTGTATTTCCACTACAGCCTTTTTCATATGTTCATCCACCGTTCGGACTGTATCTTCTCGGGGGAATGCCATGTTAATTATAACTTCGTGAGGAATAAGTCCGTATAAGCGTACGATAAGACGTGAAATGAGCGCTTTAATTGGGGTACTTGACGCTTAAGGGCACCTAATCCGCACGGTTTCTGGCACGATACAATCGGACTTCTATCGGACTTCTTGCGGATGAAATGTAAATTTGTCAGCAAAATCACATCGACTTCACATTTTTCCTATTCTCATGTCCACGTTGCACGAGCTTGATACTGAATTGAACCGCCAAGGAAAAGAAATCTTGGAGCGGTTAAAGTTATATTATGAAACACGTCGAAAATCGGATGAAACTAAATTAGCTGAATGGGAAAGTGCTGTATCCGAAATGGAAGTCGCCCTCATCAATTCCATTCATAAAGCTGAATTGGCTCACTTGGAATATCTCCCCATTCAGCATCTGGTTAATTCTCCCGATAAAAACTTCTTCAAACGTTTACACCTACTGGCTAGCCTGAATCAGCTTGCCCTTGACTGGATTTTACGTCAGCATGAGCTTGAGCTTGAGCTTGAGCCTGAGCCTTCAATCTCCTTGCACCAAAGAGAGTAGGAGTTCTGGGTTTTCGAGGACCAGTTTCTACAGGTAAGTAGCTCTTCACTTCCATACCCTTTATTTCAGAAATCCCAATCTTCTTTCTGACTCTTTCGTTGTTCAATAGGAGCTTTACCATCTCAACGTGCCCTCTATTAAGGGCGATACCTAACGCTTCGTTATCGTTACGGCTCGGGTCAATAATATTTGCCTCAGAGAAATGAAGAAATCCATCCACGCAGGCCAGTTCATTATCTTGTACAAGTTGCAAGAAATGTGTATAAAATTGCTCCTTTTCTTTTGATTGAGCTTCCATTCTTTCTATTTATCTTTTGTTTCGGAAGACTTAAGAAAATTACTGGAGCTTCTTAGCTTTACACAAGGAATCTCTGGAGTGTAGTGTAGCTCAGGACCACTCCCAGAGTTTCAAATTGAAGCAGGTATTAACTACACATGTTGAATATATTTTCATTAAAATCTAGATGCTATTATCTGGATTAAAAGATAAAAACTCCTGAGCTCCAGGATTTCCCGGTAATATTTGTAACATGCGGTAAAAAGTATCAGAATACGCTCCAAACAGAGGCTGAATATAGTCTCATTCTCAAGAAACCATCCGTCAAAGTCGCAAAACAGAGTAGCGGTCGCACCCGAGGGAAATACCCGCATTCTTCGAAAAATGTACTCCAGGAAATCATGTTCTGGATAACTCCTCAGAACAGAACTTCACCAGGTGAGTTACTTTTTTCCTTCAATAACGATACTAACATTAATGAAGGAAAAAAGTAACTCACTTCTGTTCTGAGGATCTCTACAG
>MWWI01000102.1_pt1 | contig 18214 bp, 14 predicted proteins | sample 1047321 | NCBI WGS metagenome assembly MWWI01 (sample SAMN06349966, study PRJNA376086) | soil metagenome | isolation source: FI-1 sample Antarctic (ecotone) soil | place: Antarctica | reverse complement strand
GATGGTGTGTGGCGAACGATATACCCGGCTACACTTGAATTTTCAGCGGTTTTGGCAGGATGGAATATGACTGGTTTAAGTGCTTATGGTCTAAGTCCATTTTCTGCAACAACTACAAGTTCATCTGTGTTTGTAACAGGTTTGACTCGTGGTTCGGGTTTAACAACAACAGGTACAGCTGGTGCGAATGCTTGGGGAGGAAATGGATTTGATTCTGCTAGTCAACCTGAGGCCATAACTGCAAATAAATTTGCTACTCTTACTATAAACCCTTCTTTTGGGGTCGTCATATCATTAACAACCATAGAGCCTTATAATATCAGACGTTCGCCTACGGGTCCTATACTAGGGGTTTGGCAGTATAGTGTGGATGGTATAAATTTTTCAGATATTGGCTCCCCAATTTCGTGGGGAGATGTAACATTACCAGCTGGAAACCCACATCCCGCAATTAGTCTAAGTGGTATTCCTGCTTTGCAAAATTTAACTTCCACAACAACTGTAACTTTTAGAATAGTAAATTGGGGAGGTACAGCATCTGGCGGAAATTGGTACATTAATCAGGTTGGAGCCGGTAACGACCTTATTATTCGTGGAAACATAAATTAAAACAGTCTATTCCAAAAACTTAGAACGAAGTTCAGGAGTAGGGATCATACAACTATCTTTTTTGCCAAACCACCTATAACGGTTTTTAGCTATAAAGTCATAGACCCAGTTTCTGATAAATGCCGGAAGTACTATAAAAATGTAAAGTACTGGATTAATCCCCTTTAAATTTCTGGCAATTCTTAATGCAGCAGTCGATTTTACGGAATAGGAGTCTCCTTCCACTAAAATAATGGAATCTGTTTTTGAGGTGTCAATCTGGTGTTTTTGAATAAGCTTTTCTCCTTCTTCCGATTGTATGGCAGCAAAACGAAAAATATCTTTTTTATCCCTTTTGATGATAAACACCACAGAATTGTTGCAGAGATTGCAAACGCCGTCAAAAAGGATTATTTTTTTTTTGCTTTCCATTGCTACTTCGTTTTTTTTCGCTCTACAAATTCCAATTGATCGACCTTCACATTTGTAGTAAAGATACCATAATTTACAATGGCTTTGTTCTTCTCTAAAGAATCTATGGTGCCAGTCGCTTTGCCATTAATTATACGCACTTTATCGCCGATTTTCAACACAACTTTCGGTTGGTCTTCTGCTTCTTTCTTTTTTATGGCCTTCTCAGCTTTTTTGGCCTCCCTTATTACAGCTACTTTTTCTTCCACTTCTTTTTCCACACTAATTTCTTTGGCTTTTATAGCCTTTTTGGCCTTAATTGCCTGGGGTATTTTCTTGGAATTTTCAACAGTAACAATCCTCATGAACTCATCCACCAAAGCTTTTTTTCTTTTGGTGTTCAGATACGTATCTGCCAGTGCATCAATTTTTCTACCTAGATGGATTAAACGCTGGTTGCTGTCATACAGTTCTTGGTAGCTTTCCAGTTTCTGCTGGATTTTTACCTGGGTTTCTTCCAGTTGTTTGCTTTCCACACGCGCTTTTTGTTCTTCTGTCTTAAGCGATTCAGATGTTTTCTGAAGTTTAGATCGTTCCTTTTGCAAATCAGCTATACTTTTATCAAAACGCAATTTACTGCGTTCAATTTTCTTTTTAGAGCGATTGATCAAACTATAAGGAATACCGTTTTTCTGCGCCACTTCAAAAGTAAACGAACTCCCGGCTTCCCCAAGATAGAGTTTGTATAATGGTTCCAGGGTTTTCTGGTCAAAAAGCATGTTGGCATTGATGGCGTGTGGTAGTTCATTTGCCAACATTTTTAAATTGGTGTAATGCGTAGTTATTATTCCAAACGCTTCGCGCTCATAGAATACCTCTAAAAATGTTTCGGCCAAGGCGCCCCCAAGTTCTGGGTCGCTTCCGGTTCCAAATTCATCTATTAAAAACAAGGTTTTAGCATTACATTTTTTTAGGAAATAATTCATCATTTTTAAACGGTAGCTGTAGGTGCTCAAATGATTCTCTATGGACTGGTTATCCCCGATATCGGTAAGTATGCGGTCAAAAAAACATACTTCACTTTGTGGTTTTACGGGAATTAACATACCACTTTGCAACATTAATTGTAGTAAACCCACGGTTTTGAGCGTAATACTTTTTCCGCCGGCATTGGGTCCTGAAATTACGATAATGCGCTTTTCAGGAAGCAGTTCTATAGTCTGCGGATGCGTTTTTTCTTTATTTCTAAGATTGTTAAGATATAATATAGGATGATAAGCATCTATTAAATGCAGGTTTCTCTCTCTTGTAAGTATAGGTAAAACCCCGTTAATCTGATTTGCATATTTAGCTTTTGCGGCAATGATATCTATAGCAATCAGAAATTCCTGATAGGTGGTAAGAATTTCTTTGTAAGGCCGCATGAAATTGGTCAGCGTTTTTAAAATTTTGGTGATTTCTTCATTTTCTTCAAATAGTAGATTGTTGAGTTCGCGGGAATAATTTAAAGTAGCTTCAGGTTCTATAAAAACAATGCTTCCGGTTTTGGATGTTCCCATCAGAGCGCCTTTCACTTTTTTGCGATGCATTGCTTTAACTGCCAGGACTCTACGGTTATCCATAAAGGATTCCCTTATTTCGTCGAGATAATCTAAGTTGTTGTATTGGGTAAGCGCACTCATGAAAGAGGAATTTATTTTCCCTTTCATCCCTTGTAAGGCGCGTCTTATAACAGCTAAATCATTGGTCGCAGTGTCTTTTATTTCCCCATATTTATCTATGATGTTTTTGATTTCATTGCCAATTTCCGGAGTAAATGCTACTTCGGAAGATTTTTCATAAAGTGAAACATAGAATTCCTTGAATTTGGAAAAGAAACTTAACAGGGTTTGGGTAGTTTCGGTAATGCCTAATATTTTCCGAAAGGATGAAATTTCCAGCATACTATTTTCTACCTGAAACAATTTTAACTCCCTGAAAATGGCATCAAACCCGTGATTGGGAATGCGATTGTCACCATCTAAGGAGGCCTTGTATTCTCTTACTTCCAACAAAGCAGTTTTAGCTTCCGCGAAAGTGGTAAAAGGCACAATCTCCAAGACTCTTTCCCCAGCGGTTTCAGTGATACATAAAGTAGCAAGGTGTTTTCTTACCGTGTGGAATTCTAAATCTTGAAGGGACTTTTCGGTTATCTTAATCATTAAAGATTTTCTGCTTATTTTTACTGCAAAAGTAAGCATAATGCACGAAAAAATAGAAGAAAGTTGGCGGGAGAAACTCGCACCGGAATTTAAGAAGGACTATTTTAAAAACCTCACACATCTGGTTAATGAAGCGTATTTAACAAAGACTTGCTTTCCCCCTGAAGAATTAATTTTTTCTGCCTTTGAACATACCCCGTTTGATACAGTGAAAGTAGTGATTATAGGACAAGACCCATATCACGGAAAAGGCCAGGCAAACGGTTTGTGTTTTTCATTTATAAGACAAAAAGAAACAGATAAGCTCCCACCGTCACTAAAAATGATATTCAAAGAGATTAACTTAGATCTTGGCACAGAAGTACCTGAGGATGGTAATTTACAGCGTTGGGCTGTGCAGGGTGTGCTCTTGTTGAATGCGACACTTACAGTAAGGGAAAAAGAGGCGAATTCGCATAAAAAATATGGATGGGGCATTTTTACAGATGCAGTGATTAAAAAAATAGCAGAGGAAAAAGAAGGGGTGGTATTTCTGTTGTGGGGTGTATTTGCGCAAAGCAAACGAGTATTAATTGATGAAAACAAACATTATGTTTTGCAAAGTGGGCATCCTGCACCACCGGGTTGTTATAGAAACTGGTTTGGCAATAAACACTTCAGTAAAACAAATAAATACTTAGAGGAAAAAGGGGAGTTGGGTATTAATTGGTAAGAACTTTAAAGAATATAATCTATCTCGATTTATTCTTCGTCAGGCGGGGTTTCTGTTTCGGTAGCGTCATTGCAACTAAAATGTAATAACAGGAAATTGCAAGCTATGAGAGCACCGATGATGATTAGAAATGTTGTCATATGGTTCAGTTGTTTTTATATTAGATGTACAATAGAAAAAAAGGTTGCGTTGCAATTAACATTTTTTTAAACTTTATGCAAAATATTTTGAGAAGGGACTATTTTATCGATTAAATTTAAGTTGAAAAGCTGATTTTGAATTTCTTCCAAAGCACTTTCCGTCAATTGCTCCTGACTCCACTCGGTTAAGGATAACCATTCCTGCACGTCTTCTAATTGTTGATTATATCGTGTGGATATAATATTATCAATTCCCGCAAGCTTTTTAAAATCAAGGGTTTCTTGGTTTATGATTTTTAATATGGTTTGTATACTTTCCATATCATTTTCCAGAACTTCATTCCTCACGGCGATAACAAAACAAGGCCAGGGGGTCGGGCAGTTTCCCACACGCCGGAATATGCCGTTATCCACATAAGGTTTTGTAGTGAATTTTTCCCACATGAAATAATCTCCTTTACCTGCGGGAAGACCGTTTAAAGCGCCTTCCAAATCTTCAATAACTTTAAATTTCAAATCCTCTGTAATATCCCAACCTTGGTTTTTTGCTTGTATATAAGCCATTAAATGCGAGCCGGAACCAAACCTGCTTATGGGTTTACTAATAGAGTTACAGCAAATATGTTTGCACGGAATGATCTGGAAGCGGTAATTTATAAAAATATTTTAGAAAGTGAAGTGGCTAAACAAGTAAAATATCTCTACAGTGATTTGCCTTATTATATTCTTAAAAAATTTATTGAAGAACATTATGGAAAACCTTTGGAAACTTTAATTCAAGAAGAGTTTTATGAATCTTTGGGCGCATATACCATGGGTTATAACCCCACAGATAGGTTTCCATTAGAGAATATTGTACCAACGGAAATGGATAGGGATTTCAGAATGCAAAAGGTTCATGGCTATGTGCACGACCAAGGAGCTGCTATGATGAATGGAGTAAGTGGCCATGCAGGTATTTTTTCAAATGCCAACGATGTTGCAAAGGTGATGCAGATGTTTGTATGGAAGGGATACTATGGTGGAAAACGTTACTTTAATGCAGAATCTTTAGACCTCTTCAACACCTGTTATTATTGTGATGTCCAAGTGCGCAGGGGCATAGGCTTTGATAAACCCCAACTTGGAACCGTGGGTCCTACCTGTGGCTGTGTGTCCATGACCAGTTTTGGGCATTCTGGATTTACCGGAACCTATACCTGGGCAGATCCTGAAAATGAAGTAGTATATGTTTTTCTGTCCAATAGAACTTATCCAGATGTTAATAACAGAAAATTAATTAGTTCGAACATTCGCACGCAAATTCAACAGGCAATTTATGATGCGATTGATTTTTAATAGTAGTAAATTTAGACTATGAAATGCCCATTAACAAATCATAAAACAACCGAAGATGTATATTGGGGCATTCCATCTTCCTATTTTTCAAATATTTTATACAGATGAAAATAGCAATTGTTTGTTATCCAACTTTCGGAGGTAGTGGCGTTGTAGCCACAGAGCTTGGTACTGAACTTGCAAAGCGCGGTCATGAAATTCATTTCATAACCTACAAACAACCTGTTAGATTGGAGTTATTGGCAAATAAAATCCACTTTCATGAGGTGAATGTTCCAGAATATCCCCTTTTTAAATACCAGCCGTATGAGTTGGCACTTTCCAGTAAACTAGTGGATATGGTAAAATTGTATGGCATTGATTTACTTCACGTTCATTATGCAATACCCCATGCATATGCAGGATATATGGCAAAAAAAATGCTGGAAGAAGAAGGTATTTTTATTCCTATGGTAACCACTCTACATGGAACTGATATTACGCTTGTAGGCAATCACGCGTTTTATAAACCTGCAGTTACCTTCAGTATTAATAAAAGCGATGTAGTTACTTCTGTTTCAGAAGGATTGAAAGAAGATACCCTGCGCCTTTTTGATGTTAAAATTCCTATAGAAGTAGTACCCAATTTTATTGATATGCAAAAGTATAATAAAAGTACATTTACAGATTGCCAGCGGGATATAATGGCAGAAAAAGAAGAGTTTATTATAACTCATGTCAGTAATTTCAGAAAAGTAAAAAGAATTGAAGATGTAATTGCAATCTTTTATAACATACAGAAAAAACTACCGGCAAAATTAATGATGGTGGGTGAAGGACCTGAAAAAGCACCTGCAGAAGCACTTTGTATTAAACTGGGTATAGAAGATAAAGTAGTGTTTCTGGGGAATAGTGACGAAGTGCATAAAATTTTATGTTTTTCAGATTTGTTCCTTCTTCCTTCAGAAAAAGAAAGCTTTGGTCTGGCTGCGTTAGAAGCTATGGCGTCAGGGGTACCTGTTATTTCAAGCAATACAGGCGGACTCACAGAAGTTAATATAGATGGTGTAAGTGGCTTTTTAAGCGATGTGGGTAATGTAGAAGATATGACAGAAAAAGCTTTATACATTTTGGAAAACAAAGAAAAGCTGCAAACATTTAAAGTAAACGCAAAAAAAGTTGCTTCTAAATTTGATCTCCATTCGATTGTGCCTCTCTATGAAAATTTGTACTTTAAGGCACTTGAAAACTCATTAATTAATAATTCTAATTAAAATATAAATATGAAACTAATACTACCCGCTTGTCTCGCTATTGTAGTTCTTTTCTCTTGTAATTCAGGCAAAAACACTACCAGTAATGCTAATTCTTCATTCGAGGTACTTCTTGAGAGGGAATACGGCGGAAAAGAAGAAAAGTCCTATGAAGTAATTAAGACGAAAGCTGAATTAATGCAAGAAACACGCGATGTGGGAATAGATGAAACAATACAAAATAAATTAAATGCTGTGGATTTTTCTAATTCTTATGTGTTAGCATTGCATTCTGGGATGAAAAATACAGGAGGATATGCTATAACTGTCAAAAATGTAGAAATAAACGGGGATACAACAATTGTTCACGTTATGGAAGTAGGACCTAAACCTGGTGAAATGGTAACTATGGCTTTAACAAATCCTTTTAGCCTAGTGATTATTGATAAGAATACCAATATAATTTTTAAATAAAAGTTTTTATCTAAAAAAAATTGCAACCCTAAAAAGATAGGGTTGCGATTTATATATTTAATAGTTTAAATTAGAACTGATATCTTAGTCCTAAAGCAATATCTGGTGAAAAAGATTTTAAGGGATAGTTATCTCCAAAGAAACCAATTTCCGGTCTAAAATCCAATGAGATTAATAAAGGGATATCAAAATTATACTCAATCCCGATATCTCCTGCAGCAAAAATATAAGTCCCTTCATCGTTTCTATTAAATCTTTTGTCAGAAACGCTCCCTACACCACCACCTACACCTGCATACCAATTAAAACCACCTTCAATATTCCAGACCCATTGGTAAAGTGCAACTAGTTTATAGGCGTCAAAATTTCTATCGTTTCTCCAGCCAAAATCCAGTTCTAATCTGTTATTATCCCCTAGCGCTCGTTGGTAAGAAATTTCAGCACCATAACCATTACCTCCACCGAATCGTAATCCGAGGGCGTTTTCTGATATAGTTTGTGATTGACTTACAAAAGTTGCTCCTACTATAAGAATTGCTGTAAAAAATACCTTTTTCATTTTTAGTTTAGTTTAATTGTTAATTGAAGACGAAATTAAGTTTAAATTTAAAAACCCAATTTTTAACCTATCTAATCTTTTGTTAATAATATATAAAATGTGTTAATATAAATTCCTTGGAAGTTGTACTTTTAAGGCGATGAAAATTCCCAATAGCAAAGCATTGAGCAAATTAACAGAGATATTTGAAGGAGAATTATTCTTTGATGATTTATCCAGAGCCATTTATGCTACAGACGCTTCAGTATACAAAATTCTTCCAGAAGGTGTTGCGATTCCTAAAACAATCTCTGACATTCAAAACTTAATCTTTTACGCAATAGAAACTAAAACTTCCTTAATACCCAGAACTGCGGGCACATCACTTGCCGGGCAATGTGTAGGTGAAGGCATCGTAGTGGATGTTTCTAAGTATTTTACAAGAATTTTGGAGATAGATCAATTAAACAAAACAGTACTTGTGGAACCCGGTGTGATCAGGGATGACCTTAATAAAGCTTTAAAACCCTATGGGTTATTTTTTGGTCCGAATACATCCACTTCAAATCGTTGTATGGTGGGCGGTTTTTTCTAATTCTTATGTGTTAGCATTGCATTCTGGGATGAAAAATACAGGAGGATATGCTATAACTGTCAAAAATGTAGAAATAAACGGGGATACAACAATTGTTCACGTTATGGAAGTAGGACCTAAACCTGGTGAAATGGTAACTATGGCTTTAACAAATCCTTTTAGCCTAGTGATTATTGATAAGAATACCAATATAATTTTTAAATAAAAGTTTTTATCTAAAAAAAATTGCAACCCTAAAAAGATAGGGTTGCGATTTATATATTTAATAGTTTAAATTAGAACTGATATCTTAGTCCTAAAGCAATATCTGGTGAAAAAGATTTTAAGGGATAGTTATCTCCAAAGAAACCAATTTCCGGTCTAAAATCCAATGAGATTAATAAAGGGATATCAAAATTATACTCAATCCCGATATCTCCTGCAGCAAAAATATAAGTCCCTTCATCGTTTCTATTAAATCTTTTGTCAGAAACGCTCCCTACACCACCACCTACACCTGCATACCAATTAAAACCACCTTCAATATTCCAGACCCATTGGTAAAGTGCAACTAGTTTATAGGCGTCAAAATTTCTATCGTTTCTCCAGCCAAAATCCAGTTCTAATCTGTTATTATCCCCTAGCGCTCGTTGGTAAGAAATTTCAGCACCATAACCATTACCTCCACCGAATCGTAATCCGAGGGCGTTTTCTGATATAGTTTGTGATTGACTTACAAAAGTTGCTCCTACTATAAGAATTGCTGTAAAAAATACCTTTTTCATTTTTAGTTTAGTTTAATTGTTAATTGAAGACGAAATTAAGTTTAAATTTAAAAACCCAATTTTTAACCTATCTAATCTTTTGTTAATAATATATAAAATGTGTTAATATAAATTCCTTGGAAGTTGTACTTTTAAGGCGATGAAAATTCCCAATAGCAAAGCATTGAGCAAATTAACAGAGATATTTGAAGGAGAATTATTCTTTGATGATTTATCCAGAGCCATTTATGCTACAGACGCTTCAGTATACAAAATTCTTCCAGAAGGTGTTGCGATTCCTAAAACAATCTCTGACATTCAAAACTTAATCTTTTACGCAATAGAAACTAAAACTTCCTTAATACCCAGAACTGCGGGCACATCACTTGCCGGGCAATGTGTAGGTGAAGGCATCGTAGTGGATGTTTCTAAGTATTTTACAAGAATTTTGGAGATAGATCAATTAAACAAAACAGTACTTGTGGAACCCGGTGTGATCAGGGATGACCTTAATAAAGCTTTAAAACCCTATGGGTTATTTTTTGGTCCGAATACATCCACTTCAAATCGTTGTATGGTGGGCGGTATGGTAGGTAATAATTCCAGCGGCACCACATCTATTACATATGGTGTTACTAGAGATAAAGTACTGGAAATGGAAACTATCCTTTCTGACGGGTCTTTGGTAACATTTGCAGAGATGACAAGGGAGCAGTTTCTGAATAAAACAAAAGAAAATTCCCTAGAGGGTACTATTTATAGGACTATCTATGAGCAGTTGAAAGAGCAGGAAGTTCAGCAACGCATCCTTAAAAACTTTCCAAACCCTAAAATTCATCGCAGAAATACAGGCTATGCAATAGATGAATTGTTAAAAGCAAACGTCTTTTCGGAAACAGGAAACCTGCTTAACGGGAATACGGCTAACTTCAACATGTGCAAATTACTTACCGGAAGCGAAGGCACTCTTGCATTTACCACCAAGATAAAATTACAACTCGACCATCTTCCTCCACCGGAAACCATAATGATTGCTGCACACTTTAGTTCCATTGAAAATTGTTTAAATAGTGTGGTGCCTGCCATGCAACAAAACTTGTTTACATGTGAAATGATAGACAAGGTTATTCTCGATTGTACAAAAGACAATTTAATGTATAAAGGAAGCCGTTTTTTCTTGGAAGGTGATCCGGCTGCCATTCTTCTTTTGGAAATTAAAGGGGACACAAAGAAGGAGGTTACTTTACAAGCTAAAAATCTTGTTGAGAAACTGAAAGTGAGTGGCTTAACTTATGCTATGCCAGTATTGCTTGGGGATGGTATTGAGAAGGCACTGGAACTGCGTAAAGCAGGATTGGGGCTCCTTGGCAATATGATAGGGGATAGAAAAGCCGTTGCATGTATTGAAGATACTGCAGTAGCTCTGGAAGACCTGGCAGATTACATTTCAGAATTTACGACATTAATGAAATCCTATAACCAGAATGCCGTTTATTATGCACACGCAGGTGCTGGGGAACTGCATTTACGACCCATTTTAAATTTAAAAATTGAGGAAGATGTCCGGCTTTTTAAACAGATAACTACAGACGTAGCACATCTGGTAAAAAAATACAATGGCTCCATGAGTGGGGAACATGGTGACGGCATTGTTAGATCCTCATTTATTCCTTTAATGATTGGGGAAGAAAATTATGCAATTATAAAGGAAATCAAGAAAACATTTGATCCCAACACTATTTTTAATCCCGGCAAAATAGTTGCTCCTTACAAAATTGATGCTAATCTGCGAAATACAACAAATGCACCAACACCAGAAATAGAAACCTTGCTAGATTTTAGTGATTCTCTTGGAATTATTAGAACAGCCGAAAAATGTAACGGTAGTGGTGATTGCAGAAAACCCGAAGATGCCGGTGGGACTATGTGCCCAAGTTATCGGGTAACCAAAAACGAGAAAGATACTACCAGGGCCAGAGCCAATGCATTGCGTGAATTCCTAACTAATAGCGATAAAACAAATCGCTTTGAACATAAAGAATTAAAAGAAGTATTTGATTTGTGCATCAGTTGTAAAGGATGTAAAAGTGAATGCCCTTCCAGTGTAGATGTCGCTACACTGAAAGCTGAATTTGAATACCAGTACCAAAAAACAAACGGTCGTAGTTTCAGAACAAAACTTTTTGCAAACAACCATCGATATAATCAACTGGGAAGCAAAACAAAAACACTGACTAATTTTGTTTTCAATAATACAATCACTTCTAAATTACTCAAAAAAATAGCTGGTGTAGCCCAACAAAGAAGCTTGCCAAATATTGGAACTAAAAATTTATATAAAGAGTTTGAAGTAATTAAAAATCAGTATAGTATATCAAATATAAAAGTATATTTATTTGTTGATGAATTTACAGAGTATCTGGATACAGAAATCGGGGTGGATGCTTTACATTTGTTATTTCATTTTGGTTATGATGTTCAAATTATAAAACATATGCAGAGTGGAAGGGCATTTATTTCAAAGGGATTTCTGGAAGAAGCTAAACAATGTGCCGATGAAAACATAGATATTTTTAAAAATATTGTTTCTGAAAATTGCCCGCTGATAGGCATTGAACCTTCTGCAATTTTGACTTTTAGGGACGAGTATCTTCGACTGGCAGAGGATAAAAAGGCAGCAAAAAATATTGCGAAACATACGTTTACGATAGAAGAATTTCTGGCAAGAGAAATTGCAAATGGGGCGATTAATGCAAGCTCATTTTCCGAGGAGGAGAAAAACATCAAACTGCATCTGCATTGCCATCAAAAGTCTTTATCTTCTGTAATACATACCTTTGAAATACTAAACCTCCCTAAAAATCACAATGTAACTATTATTCCTTCCGGTTGTTGTGGTATGGCGGGTTCTTTTGGTTATGAAAAAGAGCATTATGAGGTAAGTATGCAAATGGGGGAGTTGACCCTTTTTCCTGCAATTCGTAAAACCCCTTCAGATGTGTTTATTGCAGCAACAGGAACGAGCTGTAGGCATCAAATAAAAGACGGCACGCAGCGGGAAGCAATGCATCCCATAACAATTCTTAGAAAGGCATTGCTAAAAGCCTAAAGTTTTGAGTGAATCAACATTGCAGAAAGCAAGTCTCCATAATTCTCACTTTCATCAGCAGCTTCTTCAATGGGTCGGCTTTTGTAGCCATTGGGATTATAGGTATATAAATTCCATTTTTCGTGATTGTATTCTAATGCAGTTAGGTTTTCAACCCAGTCACCACTGTTCAGGTATAGGCACGACCCTTTAGCGTTGGTTTTTTTCTCTATTTGCGGCTGGTGAATATGACCACAAATCACATAATCAAATTCGTTTTCAATAGCCAGATCTGAAGCGGTGGTTTCAAAATCACTTATAAATTTTACCGCACGTTTTACACTGGATTTTATTTTTTTGGATAGGGAATATTTTTCACGCCCCATTTTTAGTAAAGTCCAGTTGATCATCTGGTTAAGCAAAATGAGGTAATCATAACCCCATCCACCTAATTTTGCTATCCATTTAGCATGTTGTATCGATGCGTCAAAAACATCTCCATGGAAAAACCATGCTTTTTTTCCGTCAAGGTTTAAAACCAGTTTATCTATTATTTGGATATTTCCCATCTTAGTTTCACTGAATTTTCGCAATTTTTCGTCGTGATTTCCGGTAATATAATACACCTTGGTTCCTTTGGTGGCAAAAGAAATTATCTTTTTTATAACCTGTAAATGTGCTTTCGGAAAATAGCTTTTCCGGAACTGCCATATATCGATAATATCCCCGTTCAGGATTAGCTTTTTTGGTCGTATACTATTTAAATAATGAAGCAACTCTTTAGAATGGCAACCATAAGTGCCCAGGTGCACATCAGAGATAACTACTATATCTACTTTACGCTTCAACATAGATTGGGTTTTTACAAAGGACAAGATTTCCTCTATTATCCACAACAATTGCAGATTATCACTTACTTATGGCAATGTTATGTTTTTGTCAAGTAACTTGCGCCTTCTTTAAATGTATATTAAGCGAAAATATTTTTAATTGTCTATATTAAAAATTACATTTGTTTAAATTCAAAAAAATGGCGGGCAATACCTTTGGCTCCTTTTTTAAACTAACCACATTTGGGGAATCCCACGGAAATGCCATAGGCGGTATTATTGATGGTTGCCCGGCCGGTCTTATTCTCAATTTTGATGACATCCAAAAGGAAATGCAACGCCGAAAACCCGGTCAGTCTAAAATTGTCACCCAGCGCAAAGAAGAAGATAAAGTAGAGTTTCTAAGTGGAATTTTTGAAGGAAAAACCACCGGCGCGCCTATTGGTTTTGTAATTAAAAATACCAATCAAAAGTCAAAAGATTATTCCCATAATAAAGACGTGTATCGCCCTTCACACGCTGATTATACTTACGATAAGAAATATGGAATACGCGATTACAGAGGTGGAGGAAGGTCATCTGCCCGGGAAACCGCTAACTGGGTTGTGGGAGGGGCTGTTGCCAAACAACTAATAAACGATATTAATATCTATGCATTTGTTTCATCTGTAGGAGATATTTTTTTGGATAAACCCTATCAGAAACTGGATTTTACAAAAACAGAAACCAATGACGTAAGATGTCCTGATGATGCTACCGCCCAAAAGATGGAGGAGTATATCAAGCAGATAAAAAAAGACGGTGATACCGTAGGAGGAACCATAACGTGTGTAATTAAAAATGTACCTGTGGGTCTCGGCGAACCCGTCTTTGACAAACTGCACGCCAGATTGGGACAAGCCATGTTAACTATCAATGCTGTAAAAGGTTTTGAATTCGGCAGTGGTTTTTGCGGTGCACGTATGAAAGGCAGCGAGCACAATGATATTTTTCAGCAAAATGGAACTACTAATACAAATTTAAGCGGAGGCATACAAGGTGGTATAAGTAATGGTATGGATATCTACTTTCGGGTAGCTTTTAAACCTGTTGCTACCATTATGCAGAAACAAGATACTATAGATAGTGCCGGGAACAAAGCCGAAATACAAGGAAAAGGACGGCATGACCCTTGCGTCGTTCCCAGAGCTGTGCCTATAGTGGAAGCTATGGCTGCACTTGTGTTGGCAGATTTTTATTTGATACATAATATTTCAAAAGTATAACATTTTACTACATTAAAGGATATGAAAAAACTAGCACTGCATTGGAAAATAATAATTGGAATGGTTCTCGGGATCGTTTGGGCTTTGTTGTCGAGTTCTATGGGATGGAGTGCATTTACCATCAACTGGATCGATCCGTTTGGGACAATTTTTATCAATCTTCTAAAATTGATTGCTGTTCCTTTAGTGTTGTTTTCCATAATAAGTGGTGTGGCAAATATTGGTGATCCCAAAAGTTTGGGAAGAATGGGTGGGAAGACTTTATTGATATATCTAATTACAACAGTGTCTGCAATTGGTCTTGGATTGTTGCTGGTAAACACGTTCAAACCGGGTGAATTGATTGATGAACAAAGCCGCATTGATAACAGAATAAGTTATGAGATATGGGCATCTTCACAAGGATATGAATTAAAAGACGGTGTGAATTATTTGCAGGACCCTTTATTTATGGAAAGGGCAAGGGAAATATCTGATTTAACTAGAAGTGAACTCAAGGAAGTTTCTGTCTCAGACCGTATAGAAATTGCAGAAAAACGAAAAAAAACCACACCCTTGCAACCCCTTGTGGATATTGTGCCTGAGAATTTCTTTTATTCGCTGTCCAATAATGGTTTAATGCTACAGATTATATTTTTTGCTATATTTTTTGGCGTTTGCTTACTCTTTATTCCCGAAGATAAATCCAGACCCGTTCAAAATTTAGTGGATGGTGCTATGGAAGTATTTTTGAAAATGGTTGACCTTGTTATGCAAGCTGCACCGTTTTTTGTGTTTGCTTTATTGGCCGGTGTTGTTAGTAAAATGGCAGGCGACGATATTGGTAAAGTATTGGAAATATTTAAAGGCTTGAGTTGGTATTCCCTGGTAGTGCTCTTTGGTTTATTGCTAATGATATTTGTGATATACCCTCTTATTTTAAAAATCTTTGTAAAGAAAATTCCATATACAGGTTTTTTTAAAGCAATGAGTCCAGCACAAACCCTGGCTTTTTCAACATCCAGTAGTGCCGCTACTTTACCGGTTACTATGGAATGTGTGGAAAACAACCTTGGGGTAGATAAAAAAATATCTAGTTTTGTATTGCCAATAGGAGCTACAGTGAATATGGATGGCACCAGTCTTTATCAGGCTATAGCAGTGGTATTTCTAGCACAAATGCATATGATTGACTTGACCATCACTCAGCAATTAATTGTGGTTGCAACTGCAACGTTAGCATCCATTGGCTCGGCAGCAGTTCCCAGTGCAGGGTTAGTTATGTTGATTATTGTTTTAGATTCCGTGGGTCTAAATCCTGCTTGGATAGCTATTATTTTCCCGGTAGACCGCATATTGGACATGTTCAGAACTGTTGTAAATGTCACCGGTGATGCTACTGTTTCCTCTATTATTGCAGATGGGGAAGGAATGCTTCACTATCCAGAAGGTAAGAACCCTTCCAACACCTTTGAAGTGGAATCTTAAAAGTTAATAATTAATGCTTACTTAATTTAAATCTCAGTGTCTTCAACACAAGAAATTTTCATAAAAGAGAGGTCGTTTAAAAACAATTTAGGCGACCTTTTATTTTTTGGGTCTCCTATTATAATGCTTTCCCGTTTGAGTTATTAGTTTAATTGTTATTTGGTTAAAAGTAGATCAAATGAACCCCTTAGATAGCTAAAGTCACTTTTTTAATGTTGTGCGCCATTGCAAAGAGCGCTATTTCTGTTTTTACTTTTTCGAGACCTCGTAGCACAAACCTTTTGAAGTTCATATTGTGTTTTATGTTGCCAAAAACTGCCACGACATCCTAACATCTCTGTTTTCTGTGAGCGATTCCTTCTGGGCTCAATAGTTTTTGTTTTTTTTTGCTTTTAGTCTTACCAGTCTGTGGTTTATCTCTATTGTACGATTTGCTTCTGATATATGGCTTATGCTTCTGAGTTGGCAGCCAATGCAGTTATAAGCTTGGTATCTATCTATTTTCTGTTCAAATTCATTAGCTGTTTTTTCACATAGCTACCTATATTTTCCAGAGGCCATCCCATAAAACCGGATGATTCTATAGAAAAAAATCATCATACCAGGGTGGGAGAGGACTAAACTGGTTCTGGTTTTTAGTTTTCCAAACAAGACTTGCTTTCATAGCATGAACATACAAAATATCTCCCAATTGACCATGAAAAAAGGCTGCCCTTTTTAGACAGCCTTTCATTTATCTATGCTTAGAAAACTATTTCACAATTATTCTCTTTACACTACCAAATTGTTTATCTCCTATTCTTACAAGATAAACTCCACTGGCAGCATAAGACATGTCTAGTTCATATTTATAACCTGTACCATCTTCATTCTTTAGCACATTACTCAATAATTTTTGACCTAGCATATTATGTACTGTTATATTTAGCCTGTCAGTTATCAACGTAGTAGGTAATAAAACATCAAATAATTTATTTCCTTTACTAACAATAATCAATTCGCTGTTATCAGCAAAATTTTCGCCAATGGCAAGGGTCGGGTCACCACATAACTGTAAAGTCCAGTTTAAAAGATTTCCGCCATCACCAGCTGCATTATCTGTAATAACAAGCCTCCACTCGCCTGCCGATACTATACCATTGAAATCAGATAAATTTCCATCAGGTTGAAAAGTTCCGGTATATGGAGGAGTTCCACTAGCAATAGGTGTGGCTGCTGCGTCGTCAAAAGTAGTATTAGTTAAATTATCACCGGCTCCACCGTGTCTGTTGAATAAAAGCACTTGAGAATTATCAGGTCCTACAAGTTTTATATCAATATCTCCCACCCACGTATGTGTTAAATTAACAGTAACGTTTACATCATTTACGATAAAATCTTCTGTGAAATTTATTATAGAGGTTGTTACCACACCTGCTCCAGGCCCAATAGGTAAATTAGGGGAAACTGTTTCTGATTCACAAGAAAGATTTATAACTGTTTTAGTTGTAGTGTCATTAGAAGGGTCAGAATCACCAGCCAAAAGCGTGCTTGCTGAAAACTCATAAGTACCTGGATTGGAAATATTTGCAGTTGTTGTAAATGTATAATTTGTGGTAGCTCCCGCATTTACAGGACCGGCCACATTTTCAACTACAGGAGTACCTCCGTCTACAGAATAAGAAACATTAAAGTTTGAGGCAGATGCTGTTCCAAAATTTTCAATGGTTATAGTTACATCTTCATTTCCAAGACCTTCTCCACTTTGCGGACTTGTAATTTGACTAATCCCAATATCATTAGAAAAAACGTGAGTCACATTTTTAGTAGCACTGTTATTAGAGTTATCTTCATCGCCCACTAAATTAGTTGTAGCAACGATTTCATAAGTTTGGCCTTCTGTGGATAAATTAACTGTAGCTGTAAATATATAAGAAACTGAGCTGGCAGAGGCGACTGGACCCGGGACAACTTCATTAGCGATAGAGATTCCGTCTACTGTCAAATTTATTGGTATATTAGATTGTGAATCTAATCCATAATTAAAAACCGTTACGGTAACTTGTTCATTAGCTGTAAGATCACCACTATTTGGAGAATCAATACTTACTACACCCATATCATCATTAAAGTCTGGCGCTATTTTGAACCTTCCGACAACACCTTTTCTGCCACTATTCATATATTCATTAATAAACCAAAACGTTTTATCATCATTTGGGTCAATATCAATTTTGTTATAATCTCCATATCTTAGACCGGGTATATTTGCATTACCGGCTGCGATTAATTCTTCAGAGATGGTCATGGTATTTAATGGGTCTCCTGCAAATCGGCCTGTGTAATAAGAACTAACTCTAAAATTAGTAGGATTTGCAGTTGTAGGTCCAGCCATTCCTGTATAACCCATTCCAATATTTCCATTTGCATCCATCATTAAACTAGCATGCCAGGCGTGCTTACCATTTGTAGAGGTATAAGTACCTTCTTGATGTATTGTCCATGGTTGACCATCTCCTGTCTGACGTAATTCAAACCAACGTATACCTGCTAATTCTCCTGAAGATGCATCTGTATCAACTACAAAATTAAATACCGCTGAATTGTGCCCAG
>MWWI01000101.1_pt1 | contig 18255 bp, 20 predicted proteins | sample 1047321 | NCBI WGS metagenome assembly MWWI01 (sample SAMN06349966, study PRJNA376086) | soil metagenome | isolation source: FI-1 sample Antarctic (ecotone) soil | place: Antarctica | reverse complement strand
TATTTTCGTTTTCAAATATTCGCCCAAAAATCCTTCGATTTCGAGGGCGGTTTCTTTTGCTTTTTCGAGTTGGCTTTGCCGTGATTCGGACAAACCCGCCTTTTGAAAAGCAGTATGCAATTCGTCCTGTTTAACCTCTAACGCCTTTATTGAACTGTCTAAGGTTGTCAGCTTGCCTTGTTCGGTTTGCACCGCATCGAGCGGTGTTTTGCCATCAACAAAGCCTTGTTGCAAAGTTTGTAGATTGTTATTGAGACGCATCCGCATCTCGGTTAATTCGCCAAGTCTTTTTGTTATTAGGTTAAGTTCGTTTTGAATTTCAGTTGATTTCTTATTCATTGTTTTTTTCTCCTTTTTGCTCTGCCTGTTTCTGCGTTTTAATCCACTCGTGAATGTTGCCGGCTGGCTGGCTGCGCTGCTCACGAAGCCACTCGTGAAGGGCGGTTGGTTTATCCAGATCCGACAACGCCTCTTGAACTGTTTTTATTTTTGTATTTTCATTTGTCATTTTTTTAGTCTCCTGTTTTGTATTTATTTTGCTGTTAGCCACCGTAAAGAAAGCTAACGGTTTTCTTTACCGGTATTCCCCTGAAAATCGGCTGGTTAGCCTTCCAAACGGCAAGCGCCACAGCCAGCACTAAATCGTCATGCGTTCCTTCACGCCACGCGCCGTAAACATCGTTTGCCGCATCCGTAATTTTGACGCTAAAGTTTTGTAGTTCACGGCTTAATGTTTCGGCAAGGTCAAGACTTTCCGCAATCTTTAACATTCGGTTTTGTAGTCCGACTTGAATGACCGATACCAAATCTCTTTTCGGAACGCGGGTCATTCCAAATTCACTTGAGACATTCGCGCCGCCGACAATCTGAATCGGCGCAAGTTCGGCGTTAATCGTTTCACGTTTGAATAAATCAACCACCGGAGCGCCGACACCCGTCGCGTCAATCGCTAAAAACGGCTTTCCGCCCGCGGTGCGTTCCGGGTCAAGTCCGTTTATCATCTCCACAACATCAGCGACAATTGCCGGATAGCTCGTGCGTAGCTGCCATCGGTGAAGGTGGATGCAATTTAACTGCGTTACTTCGTCTTTCGTGTTTGTGCAATCCGGCTTTTCGTCCGCTTTTTTTGTAGTCGTCGCAATACGGACGCATTCGATAATTGCTAGTGCGCTAAAATCTTTGGCTTGCCCCAGATCTAAGCCGAAAAATAATGATTTCTCGGTTTTTGAAGTGGTTTCGATTCTCGCGTCACGCTCAATAAAATCGTATTTCATTACTGGCTGCTCCTTTCAAATAATGGTTTTACATCCGAACTGATTGCCATTTGAATATCATCATAAGAAAATACCTGATCGTTGGTTTCTACAAACTCGCACATATACTCCTGCAAATACCACCAATCACCAATCATTTGCCGTTCGCGCTCCAGCCATTCAGCATTTATGCGCGGGCATTGGTCAGCTGTAATCTTGACCTTTCGCCAGTCCTTGCCGTCCATCCACTCCGAATAGAAAAAGCCGCGCTTGCCGAATGGCGTGCTTAATAAAACAATGCGCCCGCCTGAAACGGCTAACATCGGACGGATTGCCTGATAAAGTTCATCAGGAACTCGTGAGGCTTCGTCAACAACGAGCAGGGACACCCCCGAAAAGCCTCGAATCGTGGCTTCTTTGCCCGGCAATGCAACGATGCGTGAGCCATTGTCAAACTCAAGCGTTAAGGCGGATTCTGACGCGGTTCGCGGCATTAGCGGCGATTCCAGTTCGCCGTATGAGTCTTTGAGTTTTCTAAATAATTCCTGCGATTGCCTTAAGGATGGACTCAATAAAAGAATCAATGAGCTTGGCTTATAAACGGCTTCGTGCAGGGCGAGAATTGAACTAACGGTTGATTTACCGGCTTGGCGCGAACAAAGCAAAATCATCTGACGCGCGTCGGACCGCAGCAAATCGCTCTGCCAATCGTCAGGTTTGAGTCCGCCGCGCCGCGCCATCAGCACGGCATCCGTCTTTTCAAGCTGCAGGCGCTCTTCAATCGCGTTCCTGAGTGCCTGATTCAGTAAAGGAGTCGTTGATAAGTAATTGTGTGTGTCGAATAACATCGGCTTCGGTGAGTCCATACTTTTGCGCTTCGCTGCGCCAATCTTTAAGGTTTAGGTCAACGTCTATGCGGTCGCTAAATAATTTGTGGTACTTGCCTAACAATTCGAGCGTCCGAATCTTGTCGGCAAGCTTGAGCGTCGCGCTGACAGGCTCGCCTTCATTGTCGCGGCGTATCTCAAGAAAGTTTTGCCAGTCGGCTTTGGCAATCGCGGATAGCTCCGATAAAACTTCATTAGCAGCCATTACAGCCGTTTGCACACGCACGCCGATGAGTTCGGCAACCTTCGGATTGCGCATCAACTCAAAGGCTCGCTGCGATAGCGCGTTATCGTCGCCGGAGTAACCTGCCATCCGTGCGGCTGTTCGAGCGTTCCCGTTCGCCGCTCCAATATATGCCTCAACAAACAGGCGTTGTTTTTGAGTGAGGTTTTTATCTTCCATAGTGTTAATACTTATTACAACCGCTAATCAGTTTAACACAGCTTTATTAGTAAGTCTAATAAAAATTTAAGTAACTTTTAGTAAGTTTTTAGTGATTTACATGGTGCGATAACTTTCGGTAATCGTCATTATCGTAAGTTATTTTATCGGACGCCGCGCCTATTATTTGCCCTGCGTTAGTGTTTCGTAGGCTCGGTTAATCTCAATCATTTTCGCCGCGTCGCCTCGTGCGTCCGGGTGGTGAATTCTTGCCAGTGCCTTGTATGCGGCTTTTACGACTTCAGGCGGCGCGGACGGTAACAAGTGCAAAGTTGTAAACGGTGAAGCGATTTGCTGCTTCGGCGGCGGCGGTGGTGGCTTGTAAGCGCCTGTGTGGTCGGTGTCAACGTTATACACGCGGCGAATTTCATACAGCCAATCGTTCAGACAACCTGAATCCGTGATAGTCCAAACTTTTTTTATCGGGTTGTAGGTGCGGTAACTCGAAGGGACGGTGTTTTTCAGCTCACTAATGGCGTATGTGAAGGCGTCGGTATCGGGTGAGCTAATCTTTACGCCAAAGCCTTCTGAGGTGTGAGTGACTGAAATTTTAATATCCATCGTTACTACTCAATCACAGATTCATTATATCAATTTCTGTTTCGGGTTTTTGCCGTAACCAATACTCACGGATTATCCACGATTGAATTTCATTGCAAGTTAAATTTTCTAATCGCTCGCTGTTCGCTCTAACCGTGAGATGAAAAAGAGGCACGTCTTCACCTGTCCATGGCATTGAAACGCTGTTGACGTGTAAATGCGCATCAATAAAACTGTCTGTGATCGTCTTTAATGCCGCATCCGTTAATTTGCCCTTTGAATGTTTGCTAACGCCGGTGACGAGAGCGCATTCAGTTTCGTAAGCGTAAATCGTCGGCATAGTCAAAAGAAAAGCGTCGCCGTGTTTTGCGGCGGCGGCGAACAGGTAATCAATTACCCGTTGCCCGGATTCATTTTCGGGTGAAAACACATCTTCGATTATCGGAGAAACGATTTCTGTTTTTTTAATGGCAATAGGCTTGCCGATATTAAAACTATCGGCTAATTGCTGCGCGATAAAAGCCCGCAGAGCATCGCCGCCGTGTTTTTCGAGGTATTCTCCCCAATCATTACAATCTTCTGTGCGGAGCCGCACGGCACGAGCGCCAAGCGCCTGAAAAGAAGCCGACAAGGTTTCTGCGCAGTCTTCGCCGGAAGAATCGTTATCAGATGCAACAAATACTTTTCGGAAGGCAAGCGCCGATGGCACCCAAGCGCCCGCCGATGTTCCGATTAGAGCTGCGGCGTCCAATCCGCTTTGATAAAGCGCCATCGCATCCATCGGACCTTCACAGATTGCTATAACTTCGCTTTCGAGCGTGTTCGGCATCTGAAAAAGTCCGAGGGATTTATCACCTTTTGAAATTTTCGGAGAATCAATAAAATCTTTATCAATTGCCCGTCCGTGAAACGCAATTACGCTGCCTTCGCGGTCCGTCACGGGAAACACAACGCGCCGATCATTGCCGCGCAATTGCCAGTTCCCTGCTGTGTCTTTTTCCCAATGCTCCCAAGCTGCCGCATAACCGCAGCCGAATGCTTTGGCAGTCGCCGGGTCAATACCGCGCGATTGTAAATAATCTTGCGCCGGTGAATCGGCAAATGCGGCTTGCCAGTTTTTCATTCTCGTGCGCATTTTCTCTAGCTTCGATAGCGCTTTTGCCTGGTCGCTGCTCTCTGAGGCGTTTTTATTTTTCGATGCAGTGGTTGGTAAGGCTTCAACGCTAAAAGCGCGTGCAATCGCGCGGGCTGTGCGAGCTTTACGCGGTGTGAATACCTGCTTAGTCCAATTATCTTTTAATAACCCTTTCTCTTTGCATCGGTGGCAAAAATAAGCGCCCGTTTGTTTGTTTAAAGCAAATGAGCGATGTTCTTTATCGCGCGGCTTGCCATCACCGCACTTCGGACATAGAAGCCGCCATTCGTCGCCGTGCCGCCGTGCGTGCGGGTCGTAGCTTTCTAAGTCTGCCATTGATAGCGCTTCGTTCATAAATTCACGTCACGAAAAGTTTGCAGCCTGCCGGAAAATGCGAAATCATAAGACACGCCCGGAATGCCGTGCCGATTCTTCTGCATTGTTGCTTTAACGCGCGTTTCGCCGTTGGCGTCAGGTGTTTCGTCTTTGCGGGTCAAGTCAATAACTGTCTCACTTGCATATTCCAAGTCGCCCGAACCTTTCCCGGCGTGAAGTCCGCCGTCTGATTTATTGCCCGCTCGGTTTCTGTGTGAAATTGCCAAAATCGGACATTGAAGCCTTGACGCGATACTCGAAACGCTATCAAGTCCGGCGCTTATCAAATCGTATTCACTTGCGTTTGCGAAATCTTCACCATTCCGACGCACTGACTTTGCCCAAATCTGCAAACTATCCAGAGCGATTAGAACGTGGTCACTCTTATACCGGTCGCGCAAACTGTTCGCTACGTCGGCAATAAGCAGAGGCGATGCGTAAGCCTGCGTTGCATCCATAAAAGCCAAGTTTGGCAACTTTTCGATTGTTTGCAAGGCAAGTTTTCTGGATTCAGCGCCGCCCAATTCGCCGCTTTTTAATCTGCCTAAAAATGTTTTCGTCTGCCGTGCGATAAGTCGGCGGAAAAGTTCAAGCAACCCCATTTCGCTTGTCACGTAAAGACACGGATAAACGCAGTCGCTTGCGGCTTGAAGCGCAAAAGCTGTCTTCCCTGCTCCCGGCGCTGCCTGTAAAATATGCACGCCCGGCGAGAGATAGCCGCCAAGTGCTTCGTCAAGACTACTCAAACCTGTCACTGGTCCGCGTGGTCTGCCTGTTTCGCGTGCGAGTGCCGCAGCTTCAGCATCGGCAACGAAGAAATCAATTAAATCGGCTAATTGTGTAACGATGGGCGTTTTTGTCTCGTTCATAAACTCAGTCTGTGCGTAATCACGCTACATCCTTAGTATGAAAGAAGCGCAATGTTCCCGTAAGGGGACAATTTGCGCCTGCTTCTTATTAACTATTATTATTAAGGAAAGCTATTTGTTGGAAGTAAAGAGGTTACGTGTCGTGTTCCGTAAGTTTTTCGTGGTATTCCGTAAGTTTTTCGTATTATTCCGTAAGTTTTTCGTGGTATTCCGTAAGTTTTTCGTGAAAAAAGTTATTACGAAAAACTTACGGAGTTTTTGTTTTCGGTCCGATATTCTTAAATCTTTTTCGCTTGCTGCTGGCTGACTTTGACAACTCAACCGCAGCTTGCCTTTCGTCGCCGAACGGTCGTATTTCGATATTTTTTCCGTAAAGCCAAGTATCTTGCCAGCCCTTACGCGGCAAATCTTTGTCATCAGGCGCATTATAATATCCAATAACACCGCGTTTTTTTAGTTCGGTTACTGCTTCATTCCAATATACTTGCGCACGTTTCGGGCGGTCGCTTTTCAAAATATCCATTATTGGAAATTTCCCCGGTCGAAACATATTTAACAGATCGAAGCGAGCGAGCGGTTTGTATATGACAGTTTCAATATTCTGCTCACCAATGCGCTTAGTGTCGCACTTTGTCGCATATTCGCGCCATTTCTGAAAAGCCGCTAAGCCAACGCAAAGCGCGTATTCGCCGCGCGGTTGTCCGGTTGGCAGTCCGGCTAGTTTTCTTAAGTTGCCGAAATGTTGCAAAACTGCGTTATCGTTTTTATGGTCGGCAATCCATTTACTTGCGGTAATTGTTATGCGTAGAGGTATATCGCTATCTTCAAGCCGTTCTTTATCTGTAATCGCAAAGTAGCTGCTGGAAGTGACTATTTTCCCCTTCTCTTTCGTGATCGGGTTTTTATACATTCCCGGTCTGGTTCCGTGAGATGTGAAGTTAGTAAAGACACAAAGCCAGTAATAAATTTGCCATCGCATTTGGTTCCTATCTTCTCGATTCTTAGGAGTCCATCCAATTTCACGAATGAGATCATCGAGCGAAAGCGTAGCGTGCTGATGTAATAAAACAGACTCCAGTGCAAATTGAAACAGCAAGACGCCTTCAGGTGTTAGTTTGCGTAATTCTTCGCGCAAGCTGTCGTAAGTTACAGGCGCTCCGAACCAATCAATGTCTTTTCCCGCAGTCAGCTTGGTTTCTATTGGCTGTCCTTCTATCGTATGTCCTAAAGCAACTTCGCCGGGTATCTCTTTCCAGTTTTGAAGTGTCGCGCCGTCCGTGATCGCCTGCCCTAAATTGCGGACCTCTTGAAATGTGTGTTGTCTTACTATTGAAGGCAATTTTGAGTTTTCACGTTTTTGCTCTTTCGTTTGTTTCCATCGGTTGACTTCATCACGCAGGGCATCGCGCAAAAGAAGAAGCGCGTTATTTTCATCAAGCGGGATGTTTTTTATGAGGTCGTGAATTTCGGTGCTTTGTTCTTTTAGAAAATCCAAAAGAGCTTGTATTGCAAAAAACTCAAGGGTAAATCCGGGTTGCTCGGCTATAATTTCAAAGCCAAGTTCTTCGGCTTGCGGCGTTTGTTTTACTGACGGGTCAATTTGCTTCGCGAATTTTAATATGTCCTCTACTATTACTTTGGTTGGGACGCTGACTGAAATATCGTTTGTGGCTGTGATTGTGCCGATCGCGCTGCCCGAAAGGTTGATTACCTTGCCGGTGTTAATTTCTCCTGATTCGCTCAAGGTTATGCGTTCCGCACCTTCTACTTTTTTCATATTTCCTCACTTATAAATTGCTAATAAATTCGTCTAAGTCCGCGCGTTTGATTCGATAGGCACGTCCGATAATTCTAGCCTTCAACTTGCCGTCCTCGATAGCCTGTCGCAAAACGCGGCGTGACAATCCTGTTAATAACCGACAATCGTTTATATTTAAGAGTAGTTTCTCCGAGGCACGAATAGACGCGCTTCGTGGCTTGTCGCCGCTCTCTTCAAGTAAGCCTCGAATAGCTTCGATGCGCGTCTGTTCGTGCCTTTCCAATGCTTCAATTAGTTGAGCCGCGAATAGACGCGCATCGGGGCTTCGTTGAGCCGTTATTGCTGTGCTTGGAGTTTCAAGTTCAACCTTGAGATTTTCGACGGATTCACGGTTGTATTCAGCTTGTTTCCCGGTGCGCCCGCGAACATATACAACTTCACCAAGCCGCGATTCAGATGCGTATTTTTCAACCAGGCGTGTTGATACTCCCAGATATTCGGCAACTTCTTTCTTATTCATTTGGCTTGCGTTTCTTTCTTTGGTCTGCCAGCGCCGCGTCTTGAATTACTCCACGCCTCAAAGTCAGCCTGGCGAATCACGTAGCCGCCGCCAATTATTTCGGCTTTCAAATCACCGCGTTCAATAAGTTGCAGAATTCTTTGCCGCGATATTTCCGCCGCTTTGCTTACGTCCACAACACTCAGTAATTTATCTTTTTTCACTGCCATACAAACAAATTCTACACACTTATAAAAAACTTGTCAATGTGCAATGTTTCAGCTTGACATAACACTTGCAATGTGACAAGATATTTATAGATTGAAACAGTCAATCAAATTCACAAAAATAAAGGAAGGAAAAACAAAATGACAATCAGAATAAAAATCGAAAAATTAGAAAAAGAAGTTGAACGAACCTCAAAAGAAATTGAACGCCTGAAGACGCTGCTTGAAGCGGACAACGCGCCGTATCTTCGTCAGACGAAAGAGCCGATCAGAGTTGAGCGTTACGGATCGGTGAGACTTCCGGTCTACAAATAAAGACGAAAGGCTTAGGTTTGCGCTAACAATCCTAAGCCTCTCTTTCACCCCAAACCAATTCAAGGAGAAAGTTAAATGAGAAACAAAGATACCACAGACACGCCGAAAGTAATAATTATGATTCTAACAATTTCGGCTGTTTCATTTTTCGCCGGTTACTACGTCGCCGTGATGCGAATCGCGGCTTTTATAAGCACTCAGCTAAACTAATACAAACAGGAGACACAATACAATGAACACAAATGCTACAAAAAGCCGCTCTGAATTAGAACGGCAAACAAGAACAAAAATTGAAAATTGGTATTTAGAATTTGCCGAAATGTCGCCGGACCAACAGCAAGAAGAAATGAAGTGGTTTGATGTTGCCGACGAAACATTTGCGGCGAATCCAAGAGTTAGAAAATTCTTTCAAAATCTTAGAAACGCTTTTCTAACCGCAAAGCCAAATAATTAAAAACAATGGAGAATAAACATTATGAAAGAACATACAGAAGAAATAACTTTGGCGGAAATGTTCGGCGTATCGCGTGAGAATCTTTTATGCTTTCCTGCTCTCAATAATTCAATAATTGGAGAAGATTTTCGAGAAAGCGATATACTTTTTGCCGATAGTTCCCTGCAGCCGAAACAAGGTGATGTTGTTTTAGCTGAAATTAACGGCGAAATAACAGTCAGGAGAATAGAAAGACATCCGAGCCTAAGACTTGTTTCCCGCAACTCAAAAACCGATTACAAACCGATTGAGTCGCAATTTAAGTTTCAAGTTGCCGGTGTAGTTTTCGGCTCGTTTCGTTTCCGCGAATGAGTTTATTCAGTTCAAAAAAAGAGAAGCCGTGAGCGTCAAAACTTGCGGCTTCTAAATAACAAATATGGAGAAAATTAAAATGATTGAAATAGTAGATGCAGAATTAAACAAGATTGTTCCGAATCCTTTCCGAATGCTTGAGAAATACCCGTACCGCGAAGAAAAACTGGTGGCTCTGCAAAGTTCGATTAAAGAAACGGGGTTCTGGTCGGGCGTGATAGCACGGAGGCACGGCGACAAGTTTCAACTTGCCTTCGGGCATCACAGGGTCGAAGCGGCTCGTCTGGTCGGTCTTGAGACTGTTCCTTTGGATGTCCGCGAACTGAGCGATGAGCAGATGCTCCAACTAATGGCGCGGGAAAATCTGGAGGATTACCAAACGTCATTTTTAGAGTTGCTCACGACGTGGGAAGCGGCGACAGATTATTTATCGCGCATGCACGATATTTCCGTCAAGCCGATAACTGTTGCAAAATTTCTCGGATGGGTTACGATTCGCGGGGAAGGAAAGCAACAGGGGGAAGAGGTTCTCAACACAACTGCAAGGGCGACCAGTCCCGCTTTGGATTTAATTAAGGGCGGCTACCTCGACTACGCGAATTTTGAAGGGCTTTCGGTGCGTACGGCACAGGCAATCGTCGGACGTGGGCGGCATTTGATGAAGAGGCTTGACCACTCCAGCCCGTACCGAAATACCACGCCTGAGTGGATTGAGGAAGGCAAAAAGCAAATTGGGGAAGCTGTTGTTAAAACAGCCGAGCAATACAGAGAAGGCACTGTCGCTCAAAAAGATTTGCTTGCAAAAGTTGACACCAACGTTTGGGAATTCGCCAGAGAGGCGGAGCGGGAATCACCGCTTTTTACTCCGTTCTGTAAGAGACTGTCTGATTCAATCGACAATATGCTAAAAACTGACATAGCATCCGAAAAACTGGGCGAGGTAAGAAAAAACGTCAAGAATTTGGTTTTGGAAGAGGACAGGCAGACTGTCAGGCGTATTATTTTTAATCTCGCCGCCTTGACTGAAAGAGCCGACAAATGGCAGCGACGGCTTTCTGCCGCACTGGAAAAGTCCGTCGGCGTCAAACAGGAAAAAGCCGTCGCCTTGAAGGTAATCACCGATAAAGGAGCGTGAAGGGTAAGCATTCCTTTTTGTCGCAGAAAAATAGCCGCAAGCGTAAAAACTTGCGGCTTTCTTCATTTCAAGACATACCGTGATAAGGCTTCCACGATAAAAACGCGCCACAGGCGAAGCAAAATGACTTAGGCGAGTGAATATCGACTTTGAGTCAAAGTTGAGTGTCGCGCCCGTGTGCGTGTAGGTTAAATGAGCATTATCCCTCATTAATGAGGGATTGAACGATCGCGCCCGTGTGCGTGTAGATTCAGTATATCGTCCGTGGGCGATATAAATCCGTCCGCCATCGCGTCGCGTGTGAGTGTAGCTTCATGTGTTGCACTTAAGTGTGACAGAAGTAAGCACGATAGAAGCAGAAAAGCCGCAAGCGTTAAACTCACGGCTATTTAGCGGAAAGTGGCGGGCGGATAGCGGGTATGCTATCGGCTGGAGAGTGTCAATTTGTCGCGGCTTCAATTTGAATTTTTATTGCCTCTTGATTTTTCGCCCGGTTAGCGTCAAGTTCTGATTTGATTTGAGCTTGATATGCGTAATTTAATTTTGTGGCTAACTGATTTTCGGCAAATGAAATCACCTGTCCGTATTCCAACGTCGGTTGGTTAATGCCTGAAGCGGTCGCTGTTTTGTAATTTTCACTGGGAAGTCCGACTTTTTCAAAATCCTCAGGATTCAGCAAGTTTTCATCAGACAAACGCTTAAACTCCGCTTGTTTTGTTGTGTAGCCGCTAATTTTGTCATTCAGTTTTTTGGTAAATTCAGAGATTGATTTATCAAAATCTATTTTCGTTTTCAAATATTCGCCCAAAAATCCTTCGATTTCGAGGGCGGTTTCTTTTGCTTTTTCGAGTTGGCTTTGCCGTGATTCGGACAAACCCGCCTTTTGAAAAGCAGTATGCAATTCGTCCTGTTTAACCTCTAACGCCTTTATTGAACTGTCTAAGGTTGTCAGCTTGCCTTGTTCGGTTTGCACCGCATCGAGCGGTGTTTTGCCATCAACAAAGCCTTGTTGCAAAGTTTGTAGATTGTTATTGAGACGCATCCGCATCTCGGTTAATTCGCCAAGTCTTTTTGTTATTAGGTTAAGTTCGTTTTGAATTTCAGTTGATTTCTTATTCATTGTTTTTTTCTCCTTTTTGCTCTGCCTGTTTCTGCGTTTTAATCCACTCGTGAATGTTGCCGGCTGGCTGGCTGCGCTGCTCACGAAGCCACTCGTGAAGGGCGGTTGGTTTATCCAGATCCGACAACGCCTCTTGAACTGTTTTTATTTTTGTATTTTCATTTGTCATTTTTTTAGTCTCCTGTTTTGTATTTATTTTGCTGTTAGCCACCGTAAAGAAAGCTAACGGTTTTCTTTACCGGTATTCCCCTGAAAATCGGCTGGTTAGCCTTCCAAACGGCAAGCGCCACAGCCAGCACTAAATCGTCATGCGTTCCTTCACGCCACGCGCCGTAAACATCGTTTGCCGCATCCGTAATTTTGACGCTAAAGTTTTGTAGTTCACGGCTTAATGTTTCGGCAAGGTCAAGACTTTCCGCAATCTTTAACATTCGGTTTTGTAGTCCGACTTGAATGACCGATACCAAATCTCTTTTCGGAACGCGGGTCATTCCAAATTCACTTGAGACATTCGCGCCGCCGACAATCTGAATCGGCGCAAGTTCGGCGTTAATCGTTTCACGTTTGAATAAATCAACCACCGGAGCGCCGACACCCGTCGCGTCAATCGCTAAAAACGGCTTTCCGCCCGCGGTGCGTTCCGGGTCAAGTCCGTTTATCATCTCCACAACATCAGCGACAATTGCCGGATAGCTCGTGCGTAGCTGCCATCGGTGAAGGTGGATGCAATTTAACTGCGTTACTTCGTCTTTCGTGTTTGTGCAATCCGGCTTTTCGTCCGCTTTTTTTGTAGTCGTCGCAATACGGACGCATTCGATAATTGCTAGTGCGCTAAAATCTTTGGCTTGCCCCAGATCTAAGCCGAAAAATAATGATTTCTCGGTTTTTGAAGTGGTTTCGATTCTCGCGTCACGCTCAATAAAATCGTATTTCATTACTGGCTGCTCCTTTCAAATAATGGTTTTACATCCGAACTGATTGCCATTTGAATATCATCATAAGAAAATACCTGATCGTTGGTTTCTACAAACTCGCAGAAATACTCCTGCAAATACCACCAATCGCCAATCATTTGCCGTTCGCGCTCCAGCCATTCAGCATTTATGCGCGGGCATTGGTCAGCTGTAATCTTGACCTTTCGCCAGTCCTCGCCGTCCGTCCACTCCGAATAGAAAAAGCCGCGCTTGCCGAATGGCGTACTTAATAAAACAATGCGCCCGCCTGAAACGGCTAACATCGGACGGATTGCCTGATAAAGTTCATCCGGCACACGGCTTGCTTCGTCAACTATCAGCAAAGAAACGCCCGAAAAGCCGCGAACTGTCGCCTCTTTGCCCGGCAAAGCAATGATTCGTGAGCCGTTCGACAATTCCATTCTCAAAGCTGATTCTTCGGTAGCTTTCGGCAAAGAAGGTGATTCGATTTCGTTGTAATAACTCTGCAATTTTCTAAAAAGTTCCTGTGATTGTCTTAAACTTGGACTTAGCAAAAGAATCAATGAATCAGGTGTGTAAATGGCTTGGTGAAGCGCAAGAATTGACGTAATTGTACTTTTGCCGCTTTGCCGTGAACACAAAAGAATCATCTGCTTTGCGTTCGAGCGTAAAAGGTCGGCTTGCCACGCATCCGGCTCAATGCCCGCACGCGTCGCCATCAACACGGCATCGGATTGCTCACGCTCAATTCTGCGTTTTAGAGCGTTATTCGCCGCTTGAATCAATATCGGATTCTGCGGACTCAATAAGCAGTCTAGCCTCACTGATGATTTCATTTATTTCTAAGCCGGTGGATTGTGCAAGATGACGCCAATCCTTAACTTCCATATCAAGCGCGATTGCCTGTGCCGGTTTGCCTTCGGTTCGATCGCCAATTTCACGAATTGCCTGGACATTGCCGCCGACTGCCTCTTTTATCAGCGCACGGGCTATTACTTCGGCAATGGTTCGTTCGGGCGCGCCCAGCATCACTTCGGCAAGCTGTCGGCGCAAGGCATCGCTAAGGAGTGCTTTCTTCGGACGTCCAGCCGGATTTCCTGAAACACCAGGTTGAAATGGCTTTAGGTTTGCGAGTTGTTTTGCTGTGTTTTTTCTCTGCATATCAAAGTGAGTTGTCTCGCTGTTATTATAAGTAAATCTCATTGTTTTAGTCAATTAAAATTACTAAAACTTATAACCGCAAACCGCAATATATTGTGGTAACGGTGTGAAATATCGTTTTGTAACACGCCCTTTTTACTGACGCGCCGATAAACATTAAATATCTGCAATAACATAATGGATGTTATCGGACACCGCGCCTGTTATTTGCCTTCTTGCGTTAGTGTTTCGTAGGCTCGGTTAATCTCAATCATTTTCGCCGCGTCGCCTCGTGCGTCCGGGTGGTGAATCCTTGCCAGTGCCTTGTACGCGGCTTTTACGACTTCAGGCGGCGCGGACGGTAACAAGTGCAAAGTTGTAAACGGTGAACTGAGACTTTGCGCCGGTGGTGGCTGCGGTGGCTTGTAAGCGCCTGTATGGTCGGTGTCAACGTTATACACGCGGCGCATTTCATACAGCCAATCGTTAAGACAACCTGAATCCGTGATTGTCCAAACTTTTTTTGTCGGGTTGTAGGTGCGATAACTCGAAGGGACGGTGTTTTTCAGCTCACTAATGGCGTATGTGAAGGCGTCGCTATCGGGAGAGCTAATCTTTACGCCATAGCCTTCTGAGGTGTGAGTAACTTTAATTTTTATTTGCGACTCCATATTTCTTAAAACAAATTTGCGTTTGTCCAGCCTGTAAAATACGGGCTTTGGTGAAGAGATTTGAGAGCTTCGCCTGGCTCAACATAAATTTCCCGTACGAAAATTTCGGGACTTGTTTCCGGTTTGGTTTGCAGTTCATAATCGGGAAACGCCTCAGATATTTTTACCTGAATAAAATTTCGTAAAGCGTCCGCGCTCGTTTTGAGCAACATTTCATTCCAGTCTTTCGCGCCTTCTGGACGCAAGCGCACGGCACGAGCTCCGTGCGCTCTCAGTTCGTTAATATGCTTGTCGGCGGATTTGTCTCCGGTTTCGTCGGCGTCCATTGCCACGAATACCTTGCGAAACGCCCGGCGATTCGGGAGCCAGCTTGGAATCGAAGTGGCAACCGAGGCAACCGCCGCAAATCCGCATTCGTGCAAAGCCATCGCGTCTGCGGGACCCTCACAAAGAAAAATAATGTCGGCGTCAAAAGCATTCGCAGGTTGAAACAGAGCCTCTTTTCGGCTGCCTTTGGTTATCTTTGGTGAATTAAAAAATTCAGTGTCAATCGCGCGTCCGTGAACGGCGAGAACATTCCCTTCGGGGTCGGTAATTGGAAAAACCACGCGCCTGTCTGTTCCGGTCAATTGCCAATGCTCTTCTTTATCTTTTTCCCAATGCTCCCACGCCTGCGAGTAGCCGCAACCGAATGCTTGGGCGGTTTCGGGTGAAATGCCGCGTTGCTGTAAATATTCCCGCGCCGGTGAGTTTTCAAACGCCGCTTGGTATTGCTTCATTTGCGATTGCAGCCGCTCTAGTTTCTTCGCATTCGCCTCAGAAGCGCCCTCTGAGACGTCTTTCGGTTCGGGTGCAGGGGTTGGTGTGGCTCCGATGCTAAAAACACGCGCTAATGCTGCAGCCGAACGCGCTTTTCGAGATTTGAAGGGCTGCTTCTTAAAATCTCCCGTAAAGCCGTTGTCGGCAAAGTATTGTTTCGGCGTGTAATGATAATTGCAGTTGTTCGTGCGATTACATTTCCCAACACTGTCATCCAGATAAGTGTTGCCGTTCTCAGTGTCGATGTATCGAGAAAATTCGTGAGACGCGCCGCACTTCGGGCAAGTGTGCCGACTGTGCGGACCAGTGTAAGACTCAAGCATAAATTTGAATGTCGCCGTGTTAATCATAATTCTCTAAAAGATTGCAGACGCCCGGAAAAAGCGAAATCAAAAGATATGCCCGGTATGCCGTGCCTGTTTTTGTGAATCGTGGCTTTAACATTCGTTTCGCCTTCAAAGTTCGGCGTCTCGTCTTTGCGCGTCAAGTCAATAACGCTTTCGCTCCCATATTCCAAATCTCCGCTGCCTTTCGAGGCGTGAAGCCCGCCGTCCGAACGATTGCCGGCGCGGTTGCGATGTGAGACCGCTATAATTGGACATTGAAGTTTTGCTCCGACGCCTGAAATGGCGTCAAGACCGGCGGTTATTAAATCGTACTCACTTGTATTTGCGAACTCGTTAGACACGCGCCGCGCCGATTTTGACCAAATTTGCAGGGAATCCAGAACAATTAAAATATGATCGCTTTTGAACTGTTCGCGCAAAAGTTCGGCTGTGTCTTTAATATGCAATGGCGCCGCATAAAGCTGTGTCGCATCCATAAACGCGAGACAAGGTAAGTTTTTAACGGTTTGCAATGCGAGCTGCTTCGATTTGTCGCCGCCGAGCTCGCCGCTTTTTAAGCGTCCGAGATAGGTTTCCGTCTGGCGAGCAACAAGTCGGCGGAAAAGTTCAAGCAAGCCCATTTCAGCGGTCACATATAAGCACGGGTAAGCACAATCAGACGCGATTTGCAGAGCCATTGCGGTTTTACCAGCTCCGGGCGCGGCTTGCAGAATATGCACGCCCGGAGCCAGATAACCGCCAAGCGCGTCATCGAGGCTGCGCAGACTGGTTATAGCGCCGCGCGGTTTGCCGCTTTCACGAGCGATCGCGGCGGCTTCGGCGTCGGCAACAAAATCGTCGAGCAGTCCGGCGAGTTGTGTAACGGGTGGTTTTAATGGTTCGCTCATACAGTTCGTCCTATAGCGTTCTGATAAAGCGTCAGGCTGCCATTTAACCGTTTAATAGAATCGTCTATTTGAGTGTCTAAATCTGCGGCTGTAAATTCGTCCATTTGGTTAATATCCGCGTCAAAAAAATACAACTTCTGGCATTGTTTCGCTTTCCGCATTGCTGAGTTAGTCGCTTTCCACACGGCTGCCTGATTTAATTCACCGGATTCAATTTGATTACGTATCAACTCAGGGATTTGATTTAGGTCGTTAACGGCAATTTGCGCCTTTTCTAACAGCGTTTTTTTCATTTTTTCATTCACTCCAAAGTTAAATAGATTTAGGTTAAATACCGCGCCGCGCCTCGTTTACGAATGCGGCGCGGTATGTCTCGATGATTATCTCAAAAGGCGTGTGAGGCGTTAGCCGAATACACGCCTCTTAAAGCTCTTAAAGGATATTAGGCTTTTTCAGCAGTTGAGTTTTTCGCCGTAAACAACGCCGCTACAATGATTTACAAGAAGTGTAAAAAAAAATAATGTTATCATCAGGGGGGGGTAATGTTATCATCAGGGGGGGGTAATGTTATCATCAGGGGGGGGGTAAGAATTTCACCTCCGATAATAACATTTGCTCAAAATTTTCAACTTACAGCTTGGTTTTGTTTTCTCTTTTGATTGTCTTTCAAATGTTTGGTTTTGCCGTCTGTAATTTGTTTCTCAACGCGCTTCAAGGCGTCCGGGTATTCGATTTGGATTTGTCGCTTAAAGAATTTGTCGGATGTTAATTTACCCGGCAATGTTTCGGAAGGGTTATCAAGTTCATCTTTCGACCAATTCCATTTTTGAATAACATTGACTTTTTCGAGCGTGTCCAAAGCTCTCGAAAGTTTTTCTTCCATCAAACTCGTTTGGCGGTGTTTTCCATAAATAGATAACAGCCCGGTTTTTTCCAGCAAAGTTTTAACCGTAATCGTCTGCTTACGGTATCCGTTCATTCGTGAAAGTAACGCCAGGTAGCCGCCGCCGTGAATTGCCCAAACATCATTTTTGGCGTTAAGTTGTAACAAGCCTTCGCCGATTAAAGCGATATTACGGGTGTACGTTCGCCATTCATTAAAAGCGAAGTATTGACCTGGCGCATAGCTGAATGTCTCCGGCTGCCATTGCAGTCGTTTAGCAGTCTGTTCGGCGGTTTCGTGCGTTATGCCGTGCTGCCAAATCGCGCCTGTAAGTAAATGAGATTTACCTTGCGGCGGGACGTACATTATTTTCATTTGCGCCTGTGTGAGACACTCCAAAATGCTCAAAACGCGCTGCTTTGTTTCCCTGTTGTGGCTGCCTTTTTTGCGAGTGAATTGTAAATCGTCGCAAAAATCCGTAATTCGCAAAGTAATAAACTCGCCGGGTGTCGCGTCAGTTTCGGCGTAGGCTCTCGCAAATAGCGCAATATGTGCTTGAAGTGCCAACGCGCCGTGTTTTTGCTGAAATTCCCAAAGAGCTTCGCCAACGTCTTGTTTGTAGCCGATAACGCCGTATATGTCCTTTTTGTTGCTTTCGACAATATAAACCGATGTGTAATCGCTTAACCCGGTCATACCACGCGCTTCGAGTTTGGTGGTTTCAATTTCTTTTTCATCACTTTTCCGCATTGCGCCCGGCGTGAGTGCTTCAAACATATGTTGGTTAATAGGGTCGGCGACAGCACGTAAAAAACCGTCCGGCGTCGTTAATGGTTTCAGTACAGGCTTTTTCTGTTTGGCTTGTCTCCGGCGGTTGACTTCATCGCGCAGGGCATCGCGCAAAAGAAGAAGCGCGTTGTTTTCATCAAGCGGGATGTTTTTTATGAGGTCGTGAATTTCGGTGCTTTGTTCTTTTAGAAAACCCAAAAGAACTTGTATTGCAAAAGCCTCAGCGGCAAATCCGGGTTGCTCGGCTACAATTTGAAAGCCAACCTCTTTGTCTTGTGGTGTTTGGTTTATTGACCGGTCAATTTGCTTCGCGAATTTTAATATGTCCTCTACTATTACTTTGGTTGGGACGCTGACTGAAATATCGTTTGTGGCTGTGATTGTGCCGATCGCGCTGCCCGAAAGGTTGATTACCTTGCCGGT
>MWWI01000100.1_pt1 | contig 18301 bp, 21 predicted proteins | sample 1047321 | NCBI WGS metagenome assembly MWWI01 (sample SAMN06349966, study PRJNA376086) | soil metagenome | isolation source: FI-1 sample Antarctic (ecotone) soil | place: Antarctica | reverse complement strand
TCCTTGCGGTTCCTGGACCCTGCCTGCGGCTCGGGCAACTTCCTGTACGTGACGCTGCACGCGGTAAAGCGGATCGAGCTGGAAGCGGTGCGCATGCTGGAGGAAGTCACCCGCGCCCGCGAGATCCGCTTGGAAGAGGTCAACCCCGACCAGTTCCACGGGATCGAGATTGACGAGTGGGCTCGCGAGATCGCAGAGCTCACCCTTTGGATCGGCTTCCACCAGTTCTGGAAGGCGCACCACGACGTGCAGCCGCCCGAGCCCATTCTGCGCGACACGGGCACGCTGGAGCGCCGGGACGCAGTGCTGGAGTGGGACGACATCGTTCACACTCCAGAAAGAGACCGGCCTGACCCCACGCCACGCATCGCGCACCAAGTCACGGGAAAGCTGGTGCCGGACCCTGGCGCCCGGCTCTCCTACTTGGAGCACCGTGATGGGCGACCGGCCACGTGGCCAAGAGCCGACTTTATCGTCGGCAATCCGCCCTATTTGGGCAACAAGAGAATGCGCGAGGCTTACGGTGACGGGTACGTGGATGCACTCCGGGCAGCCTACCCGAACGTGCCCGAGACCGCCGATTACGTTATGTACTGGTGGCATCGCGCGGCCGAGGAGGTTGCAGCCGGCCGCACGGTCCGGGCGGGGCTGATCACCACCAACTCCATCACTCAGCCGTTCAATCGTGCTGTGGTCGAACGCGCGATGGAGCGCGGCGCCCAAATCGCCTGGACTGTGCCCGACCACCCCTGGGTGGAGGAGACTGACGGTGCAGCCGTCCGTGTGGCGCTGACAGTGATCGCCAAGGATTCTACCCAAGCGGTGCATGTACGTGTCGACGACCGCGCGCAGATTGTAGCTGAAACCGTAGTCGCCCGGCTGAATGCCGACCTATCGGTGCATGCAGATGTGGCGGGTGCCACCCGGACTCCATTGCTCGCCAGCCGCGGCCTCTCCCAGCGTGGCTTCAGCCTGGTTGGGCGGGGTTTTGTCTTGAATGATAGCGAAGCCACTGCGCTCCTTGCAGCAGATCCTCGCCACACCCACATCATCCGACCTTACCGTAACGGCAAGGACCTCACGGCCCGGCCCCGTGGGGTGTACACGATCGACTTCGGAATGCGAACCGAGGCCGAATCGCGCGAGTATCCAGTGCTCTACGACCTGGTGCGGACGCGCGTGAAGCCGGAACGAGACGCGAATGCGGATCGAGGCCGGCGCACCTTTTGGTGGAGATTCGGCCGCACCAACGAGACTTTACGGGCCGCTTTGGTCGGGCTTCCCCGCTACATCGCCACAGCCTATGTGTCCAAGCACCGCGTATTCACATTTTTGGGTGCAGAGATCGCACCCGATGAGAAGCTCGTCGTTATCGCGAGTGCCGATGCCTTCCACCTGGGCGTCCTCTCAGCTCAGATCCATGTGGAATGGGCACTTGCCGCAGGAACCAGGCTGGAGGATCGTCCAACCTACAACAACACCCTCACGTTTGACCCCTTCCCCTTCCCCGACCCGCCGGCCGAACTGCGAGAGCGCATTGCTCAAGCGGCTGAGCGCCTGGACGCACACCGCAAGGCAGCGCTGGAGCGCAACGAGGCGGTCACGGTGACGGGCATGTACAACGTGTTGGAGAAGCTGCGCTCAGGCGGGGCGCTCACAACGGCCGAGAGGCAGGTGCACGAACTCGCCGCCTGCGGTGTGCTACGCGACCTCCACGACGAACTCGGCCGTCTGGTAGCTGAGGCGTATGGCTGGCCCTGGCCAATGGAGAAGGAAGAGATCCTCGTGCGCCTGGTGGCTCTTCACGACGAGCGGATCCAGGAGGAAAAAGCTGGGCAGGTTCGCTGGCTCCGCCCCGAGTACCAGGCGCCGCACTTCGGGCGGGGTGCCGTTGCTACCGAACTGGCGATCGAAGGACAAGGGCGAGGAGCGACTACAGACGCCGCGGTGGTGTGGCCTGCCACCGCGGCGGACCAGATCCGTGCTCTACAGGCACTGGCTTCCCAGCGCGCCGTAACCGTGGAGCAGGCCGCGAGTGCATTCCCGGGCGCCCGACGCGAGCTGGTAGAGCGCCACCTGGACACACTCGCCTTCATGGGCGAGCTGTGGCGGGACGCGACCGGCCGGTATGGGCCTGCGCTTGCGCCCATGTGAACACATCCCGCCAATGGGATGGCATAAACGAATGGTCCCATTCGTTTATGCCGGGCCGGATGATCGGAGCGACTCAGCCGGGAGGATAATATGGCATCCGGCGGCGTGACGGCTCCACAGACTCGCAGTGATATGGAATTGCGGAAGCAGGCCGAAGCCGTCCGGCGTGGGTTATTGCGCGGCTACATCCTGGTGCCCGAGGCGGTCGCGTGGGCAGACGAGCTAATTATGGCAGCGCCTTCTCCGCATCCCGCACTCCTTGAACTCTCCCTCGCCGGTAAGCGACGCCCCGAACATGCTGCTCGTGAGCTGGAGGCATTAACGTGCAAACTGCCTTCTATCCCGGTAGAGGCAATTCTCGACAGCATGCGCAGTGTTCTTCAGCGGGACTCGTCGCGTGCGGAATCTATCGCATGGGCTCTCTACGACCTTGCTATAGACGGTTGTCTCCCGAGGGAGATGGGTGAGGCATTCGGGCTCGCGTATGAGTTCGGCGAGTACCGGACCACATACCTTAGCACTGAGGACGCAATTTTGGCACTACGCCAGTTGCTAGGATTGCCGACGGACCGTCCGCCCGCCCGTTTCCCTTTCTCCCGCTGATGTGCTCGCAAATAGCCATTATCGTACACAAACCAAGCAGAACAGGCATTGCAGCATGAGCGACAACACAACGATTCACGACCCAGCCTTCGACCGCACGGTTACGCTGCGCGATGCCTACCGCATTATGGAGCGGTTCGTCGAGGCGTATCATAACCGCGGCGAGACCGAGACTGGCACATTCATCGGCTACTTTTGCATCGCACCTGATGGTATCGGCAGTGACCCAGCGGCGCTTTACGATTACCTGGAGGCGGTTGAGGAAGTGCTCGGGCCGCCGGTCGTATGAGTGATAGAGCCCGCCGCAGTCCGCGTGTACTCTCGCCTGCCGAAGAAGAACTGCTGCGGTGGGTGGTTCAGCACAGCGCGGCGGAGCCCAAGCCGTACTTGGAGCAGATTCCAAAGTTGCGCGTCGTTGGATACTGCGGGTGTGGTTGTCCGACGGTTGACCTGGCACTCGCCTCGACTGCTCGCTCAGAAGCAATCGGATATCCGATTGCGGAGGCGGACGGGCATTCACCCGAGGGCGTCTACGTGGGAGTGATCGTATTTGCGAACGACGGCGTCCTCTCGATGCTGGAAGTCTACTCAGTTACGGGTGAGGGGGGACCGTACACGTTGCCTCGACCCGAGGCTCTTACGGCCGCGCCACCCACCACATGGCCGCGACCTGTGGCGGAGCTGTGAACCCGAACCCTCTCGGCTACTGGTAGCGATACCGACCGGGAGCTCCGGGTGTACCTGGCCAGCTCCGGAGGGCTGTACGTGGGGGAGTATGAAAAGCGTGGCCGCCACAGGGAGTTTCATGCGCGGGGGTGAAACCCCTGCGCCTGTTGGAGAAGCCAGCAATCTGCGGAAGGGGCGCGGCGCGGCGGTTTGCGCGGCGTCCCGAACGCTCCGGAGCGGGTTGATGCCTGAATAAGGCGGTTCGGGGAAAGATCGACTTTCGAGTTGCTTCGAACTCGCCCGGTTCATTTCTGCCTGGGATCAGACAGGGGGTCGCAGGTCGTCTACTTACTACGCGCGAGCTTCCGCTTTCGCCTCTTTCTTCTTTTGTGGAGATACCCCCTTCGCCGCGAGCCGTGCGTCTCCACGAACGGTATCAAGCACTGCCCTCGGGTGCTTTTCTGCCACGCGAAGAAGCACCCGAGCCGCGCCATCCGGGCGGCGACGGCCTTGCTCCCATCCCCGGAGCGTGCCAGGGCTGATTCCAAGCAGCGAGGCAAACTTGTCTTGCGAGAGCTTGTACCGCTCCCGCAGCTCCTTAACGTCCACGTCTGGATATTCGAATGTGCGGGAGGGCTCCGCCTCACCCCGAAGAATCGCCCCGCCCTCCTCAATGCTTTCCATGAGCTGAGAGAATAGCTCGTTGTTCACCTGTACTCCTTTTTGACTAAAGTAGAAAGAGCCCTTGTCTGTTCGTCGGTCAGGTTGTCCTGCTCGTTTTTCGGATAGACCAAGAGCATGAGGATGGTATCGTAAGCGGTTGCCCAATAGTAGATCACCCGCACACCCCCGCTCTTGCCCCTACCCTGAACGGCCCAACGAACCTTTCGGATGCCTCCGCCCCCAGAAATGATCGCACCCGCATGGGGACGCGCAATCAATTCGGTTTGCAGACCCCGATACTCTTCATCGGACATGAGCCCGGCAATGAGCCGCGTAAACACCCGAGTCTCGACGATCTTCACGGGGTGAATCTACGTCATTGACGTAGGGCTGTCAAGCGAGGGTTGTCAGCTTCCACCGTTCGACCAACAGCTTGGAGCGGATGCGAGGTTTCGGCGGAGGATCCATCCCTGTTGAGTCAGCGGCGGTGTACGGAAGCTGGACACGGTACAGCCTCCTGGTGGGAACGAAGGCCTACTTCCAGAGCGTCAAGGTGATATGCGCTTCGGACCGGTTTTCGGTCGCCTATACCAGTGCCAGCGCCTCCGGAGCCGCGGTGCGTTCCGCCTCGGCCTGGGCCACGATGCGCCCGATGGTGCTCGGGTGCACCTGCAGCAGCCGTGCAACCTCGGCTGGCGTCCGCTCACCGCTTCGGACCATCTGCACCACAGCCCGGCGCTGATTGGCGTCCAGCTTCGGCCGGCGCCCTCCGCGCACGCCGCGCTTGCTGGCGGAGTCCAGCCCCGCACGGGTGCGCTCCCGGATCATGGCGCGCTCGAACTCCGCGAAGGCGCCCAGCATCTGCATCAGCATCCGCCCGGCCGGCGTGGTGGTGTCTACCGCCTCGGTAAGGGAGCGGAAGCCGGAACCCGCCTGCTCAACGCGGTCCAGGATCCGGAGCAGGTCTTTGAGGCTGCGCCCAAGCCGGTCCAGCTTCCAAACCGTGAGGACGTCGCCCGGGCGGAGCTGATCGAGTAGCCGTTGCAGCTCGGGGCGGTTCCAGCGCCCACCGCTCGCCTGCTCCTGGTAGATCCGCTCGCACCCGGCCGCCCGCAGCGCCTCCACCTGGGCAGTGGCGTCCTGGTCCTGTGTGCTTACCCGCGCATATCCGATCTGCATGCCCGCTCGTTGCGAAAAGGGATTGCCAATGCGGTGAATTATGCAACTGAGTTACGCAACGCGCAAAGGCTGAAAACGAGGTTCTTTCCCAGGAGTTGTGCAAACGGTGGTTTGTGCAATAAGTGGCTACCTGCAACCGCTGCCAAGCGCTGTCACTACCACGCCTGCGGTAGCGCAGCGGGTCGAGGTTCACGCGGCATGGAGCCCTCCAGTTTGGGAACTGGCCTACATCTGCACCCGTTGCGCCGAGCTGCAACCAAACTCCTGACTCAGGTCACTAGAAGGCTCCGGCGAAAACACCCAGGTTGGACAGACGAAATGTCATTGCCTGCCGGCTTACCTTGAACTTGTCGGCCAATTCGTCAAGCGCCCGCTCATCCCCGAGGTCAAAGTCCATCTCCTCTATTTCTGCATGGAGGAGTTTCCGCGGCATCAGGAGGGCGGCAGCGAACTGATTGGCTTGAATTTCCCGCGTGTGCTCGCCCTGAGACGATCGGCCATCACGCTTGTACACGGCGGTGTATGTCTTGTCGATAAACACGGTTGCATGCTGCTGGTGTAGCGCGTAGTGACCAATTTCGTGGGCAATCGTAAATCTTTGACGCACGCTTGCATCAGCCTTGTTGTATCCAATCATTCCTCTACTGCCCTCTACAACAAGTACACCCGAAACGTCCTCGCCCAAGGCTGTTTTTTCAAGTTGAAGCCCCAGGTGTAGCGCAACCCTCTCCAGCGGTACTGGGACCTGCAATGCGTCGGTGTTCTCGAGAAGGGCCGTGGCGGTCTCCTCGATTTTCTGGTTGGAGATGTATCTCATGATTTCGCGGTTTTGGATTTCGCCCGACTGATGAACTCGGTGAGGCTCCGCTTCGTTGAAGAATCGCCATTCGCGGCTGCTTCAATCTGAGCGATGGTGTCCCGATCCAACGTTACGGGATCACCACTCTTTCTGTACTCGTCCTTCTGCGGGATCAAGTGGGCGGCTTCCGTATCCAGCTTCTCCGCAATTTCCCAAATGACGTGCAGCGGCGGACGCTGCCTTCCCGCCTCAATGTTGACTATCGATGCTCGGCTGAGACCCAGCATCTTGGCCAACTTCATCTGACTTATTCCCTTCCCTTTACTGACGCGCTGCCGCGCCTGCCTGATCTTCTCGCCTATCAGTCGATAGAGCATCTCCTCGTCAGTTGGCATACCAGAAGTATACGACTGTGGAACAAAGATGTAAACAGGTGCTAACATGTTTGCGGAGCAAGCTATATTTTTCGGGGTGCTGTCGAATGCTACTTGACCTAACCATCACCTCGCTATGATCTTCCGTGAGACCGACGGGCGGTCACATGGAACCCTACGCAGAGGAACTCTCATGCAAGCTCAAATCGAGAAGGAAAAGCCGAAGGAACCCGGGCAGAGCCCGAAGTACACAATTGATATTGAGGGAAAACTTTATGCTTGGGATCGGGACACGATCACGGTGGCCGAACTCCGGGCGCTCGGGAATCTTCCCGCCGATACACCCGTCATGGTCATTGATGAGGACAACAACCAACGAACGTTGGCGGAAGGTGAAACCGTGGAATTGAAGCCCGGAATGGGCTTCAGCAAGAAAGTGAAGTACCAGCGCGGATGAACAGGATTGACCAAGAACTGGCACTCCTGCGGCGCTACTACCCCGAGCTGGAATACCGGGAGGAGGGGCGGTGGGTGCGCCTTCCCCGGTATCCAGTATCGGGCGAGTTGTGGAACTGTGGTGAGGCCGACGTATGCTTTCAGATTCCAGTTGGTTTCCCAGGCCAGCCACCCTATGGATTCTTCACGCCGATGAATCTGGAACTCAAGGATGGTGGTGCGATTCAGAACGAGACTCCGTCTGCCGAGCCGCCGTTTGCGGGCCAGTGGAGAAAGTTTTCGTGGAGCCCTCCAACTTGGCGGCCAACGGCCGACCTCCAGAGCGGCTCCAACCTTTACAACTACGCAGCGACATTTCGGTATCGATTCGAGGAGGGAGCATGAAATCAGGAAATCGTTTGATCGTTCCTGCCGGTTTCTACCGTGAAATTGAGCGGCATCTTCTGCAAAATGGGGAGGAGCAAGTTGCCTTCATTTTTGCCCAGTTCGAGGTGACGGACTACGGTACCACGTTTCGGGCTGAGGAACACTACCTTGTGCCTCCCCAGGATCTGGATGTTCAACTGCCGTATCACGTTGCCCTGACGGAAGAGGCCCAAGGACGCATCATCAAGGCGGCATGGGATCGGGGTGCAGCGCTGATTGAACTCCATTCCCATACGAATCCTGACCATGAGGCGGGCTTCTCCTGGAGTGATCTCAAGGGATTCAAGGATTTCGTCCCGCACGTGATGTGGCGACTCAAATCCAGGCCATACATGGCCATCGTGGTGGCCCACACCGGGTTCGACGCTCTCGTCTGGCGACACAACCCCGATGCTCCTGAAGCCCTCGATTCGCTTGAAGTTGGGGGCGAGGTCCGCCGTCCGACTGGTCTGACCTTGGAGACCCAAGAGGTAGATTATGTCGGCTGAACGATTTGATCGGCAGATCCGGCTCTTTGGCGTTGAGGGACAGGCGCGGCTCGAAGTCACCCGAATCGCTTTGGTTGGCGTTGGTGGTCTGGGAAGTCACATGGTACAACAACTCGTATACCTTGGGGTTCGTGACTTCGTGCTCATTGACCACGACGTGGCAAGTGAAAGCAATCTGAATCGCTTGATCGGGGCCAATGGGGACGACGTACGAGCCAAGCGCTTCAAGGTGGACATCGCGGAGCGACTCATTCGTTTTGTCTCGCCTGCAGCCAAAGTGGAAACCGTCGCTGAACCATTCATGAGTGAGCGAGGCTATGCAGGGCTGGTCCGGGCCAACATCGTTGTTGGGTGTATGGATGGAGATGCGTCACGCGCCATCCTCAACGAGTTTTGCCAGGCCTACAAGCTTCCCTACATGGACGTGGCTACCGATACGGGGGGCGAAAGCGAAGTGTGGTTCGGAGGGCGGATTCTGTACTCCGTCAACGGTGAGCTGTGTGTTCAATGCAAGGACGTGCTCGACGAGCAGGCAGTGCGGTGGGCGTTGTCCACCGAGGAGCAGAAACGTGACTACGAACGCATTTATGGCGTACCGAGGAAAGCGCTTGGTGCCACCGGTCCGGCCGTTGTGTCGCTCAACGGTGTTTTAGCATCCTTGGCTGTCACGGAGTTGATGGTGGAGATAACGGGCATGCGGCCCGCCAAGAGACATCTGGAGTACCACGGCCATCGCGGGATTGTGACAATCGATGGAAGCCCACCGGTCAATCCGAACTGTTGGTACTGCAAGGAAGCCTACGGGATGCGGGATGAAGCAGATTTGCACCGATACATCCGAGAAGGCTGGGGCAAGCGTCTCTTCGAACCTGAAGGACCTGAGCCATTGGCCTGAGTATGTCAATCGATGATGGCTGGCACAGAATCGAATAACGGATACGTAGTCCGCACCCGTCGTTGCGATCGGGACCCTCAGGATCAATATCGCAAAGGCTGCCCCGCGAGGTTGCACTGATTCGGTGAGCAGGTCCACGACAGGCGTGAGAAGTGCCGGCCCAGCCTGCGCCTAAATACGGGCAATCACCTTACCGCTCACCTTTCCAACCCCTCTTCTCGCTCCCTCCCCAGCGCCTGCTCCATCATCCGGGCAGCCGCCTTGAGCTGACCGAAAGTGATGCCAGCCCGCACATCCTCCGGTATGCGTTCCAGCTTGGCGGCTGTGACGCCGCGCTCGCGGAGCCGGTTCATGGTATCCCCAATTCTCTGCTCCAGCTCCTTGACCCCGTGCTGCTTCAGCTCCGCACGTACAATCTCCACGCGGGCCTCGATCTTCCGCACCTCAGTCCAGTACTCCGCTGACGGTCGCCCCTGCCGCTCCGCCCGCACCGCCTCCACCCTCGCGGCGCCGAGATCCCGGAGGATCTCGCGGTATCTGCCGTCCACCGCCTGCGCCTGCTCATAGGATCGGAGATCGCCTGCGAGTGCCTGGAGGCTGGGTTCCGCTGCCGGGTGCAGGGTCCGCTCGGCTACGCCCGCTCTTCCTGCTGCATCGTGCTCGATGGCGCGGACCAGCGACTGCCTCTGCGTGGGTGTGAGTGCATCCATGGTGCGGCCAATGCGCGCCTCCAGGTCAGCCTTGGAAGGCATTCGCTCCAGCCGCTGGTTGATGCGCTCGTGCTGCCCCTTCGCCCGCTCCACCTCACGATCGGTGCGCTGGATTGCCCGTTCTGCCTTTTCCGCCTGGGCCCGTGCGGCTAGATAATCGCCCCCGCGCTGGGCGGCATGCGGCACGGCCTCCACGGCGTCCACCCGCGCGTCCGTTCCATAGCCGGCGAACTGGTATCCGCGCAGCTTCCCGTAGCTCTCCGGCTGCTGACGCATCTCCCGGAGCGCCGCGCTCCAGCCCTCCCTCGCCGCCTTTTCCTCGAAGAGCTTCTGGGCCTGGACGGGATCCCGGTAGATGGTGGCCAGTGTCTCCTTGAACTGCTGCTCCTTCCCCTCCACCGGACGCTGCAGCTGTTTCTGCGCGCGGATCGCCCGCTGTCCCTCACTCGATCGTGCGATCGCGCGCAGGCGGGCCTGCTCCAGGCCGGCGCGGTCCTCCAGGGTGCGCAGGTCCCGGGCAAGTCGCACCAGCTGCGGGTCTCGGGTGGCGGCTCTCGTGACGTGCTCCACCCGCAGCACCGGGGCGCTCCTCTCGTCCCGTGCCTGGCACACGGTACGGAGCTCGATACCGCGCATGTCCACCCGCCGCGGTGACTCGCGCTCAATCCCCTGCACCCGGTCCCGCTTGTACTCCTGGCTTTCCTGTTTCTTGGTCAGGTGCTCCCGCTCGTCCCGCCCCATTTCGCGGGAGTAAATCTTGTTCCAGCTCTCGTCCAGCGTGCGGTACTGACGGGGGCTCAGATCGATCTTCTTCCCGTTCTCCTGGCGTGCATCGATCCACACGTGCGCGTGCACGTGGTCCGTATCCCTGTGCACCGCTACCACCGCCCTGCCTTCCGGGAAGCGCTCCTTGAGCCATTCGTCCGCCAGTGCCTTCGCCTGCTCGGTGCTGACTTCGCGCTCAAAGCTCAGCGTGGCCCGGTAATGGGTGCGGCACTCCCCGGTGCTCCTGTGCAGCGCCTGCTCGGACTGATCCCGGATCTCGGCATAGGTAGTCAGGTTGGAGCGCAGCTCGGCGAGGTCCTGCGCCTCGGTGACTTCGGAGGGAAGGTTGCGGGTGTGGATGGCTTCAGCGTCGTACTCGAGGGCCCGCTCGCGGGTGATGTAGCTCATGTGCGCGCCACTCTTCCCTGCCCCGCCGGTGCGGAACCGCATATAGGTTCCGCCGCTCCCTGCCGCTGCTCGACTCACAGGCGCTTCTCGATCTCGCGCACGAGTTCGCTGACTGCCTTCGACGCTTCTCGGAGCTCGGCATCCGTAGGTGGTTCGGCGTCCGTGTAGGCTGCGGAGTTCTCCCGGTGTGCCAGCTGATTCAGGTTGACCCCTGCCTTGCGGAGCTGGAAGAACAATCCTTCCAGAATCGCGCGCTCTTCGGGACTGGGCGGCAGGGCGGACTGCAGTTTGGGGGGACGACCGCGCAGGCCGCTCTCGATCAGGTACCGGGAGAGGCTGCGCCGCGCAGCGTGCGCGCGCTCGGCGAGCTCCTGGTGCTCGTCGTAGGTGACGCGCACCGGGACCGCCTTCTTGCGAGCCTTCGCTTGGGGCTGCTCTGCGCTCACTCGCGTGTGGTCTTTGCTGTTCCCCGAAGGGCAGGGCGCCGCGCAGCGGCGGGGTGGGACCGTCACGAAGTGACGTCACACCCGTATCCTGCCTTTGTAGTTTCTATACTCAACGTAGCACGAAACATGCTACCATGAAAGACAAGCAGTCAGGTACATGCTGTCTGTTAGGTTGCACTGGAAAGTTGAGGCTTGGCGGCTGCGTCCTATTCAAGACGGGACTCGACGATGGACTCCAAGCTCGAATGTTGGCAGGAACTGAGGTGTCTCACACCTTCGTTGACAGTAGGAATCGCCCTGCCTTACGCTAGACTTTCGGGAACCAGGACCCTCAGACTCAGTAGATAGGTGCCAATTCCCGGATTCGACCTGGATCCTCGCACACCGCTCGCGGACGGACGCCAGTACGCTCGGTGGTCCTCCGCGCATTCGATTACAGCGCTAGGTTCGATCTCGGACCCGATAAGGGCGGAGATGCGCTCGTGAGAGTTCCGAAGTGCATCTGTCATGAGGGTGGTGTTCTTTCCCTACAGCTCCACACCAGCCTCCGCAGCCGCTTGCTTGGCTACAAGGCTGAATCGGCGCCTCGCCATCAACAGCCCGACCCGATCATCCCGCACCGCCTCGCGGGCTGCTCCAATCACCCGACGCATCACGGGTTCCGGAAGCGCCTTCACTACCTTCGTATACCAATCTTTTGAGTGCTCGTCCTGGAGCAGAGTTAGGATTTCACCAACGGTCTCTCTCAGGTAGTGAGGATCGGTCAGCGGGCCGAACCCAAGTTCGGCTTGCCCTGGCGGCTTCCCCGCTGGGGCGAGGTGCTTCGTGGATTGCCCCTCCACTGGGGTCAGCTGAGGGTCAGTGAACGCGTAATCCACGGACCAGGCATCGAGGCCACGCCCCGCCCTCGGCTGCTTCTGGTAGTCCGCGGACCGCAGGAAGCCGCGGTTAATCAGCTCACAGTGAGCACCATCCAGGGTGCGCTTGACGTCGCTCGGCGCGTTGCTGCCGATCGGGAGACGATCGCGCAGTTCAGACAGGAGCAGTAGGATCCGCTCTTGTTGTTCGGACCCATACCAGCGCCGCGCATCGAGGTAGCGATACAAGCGCCGCGCGGTTGGGGTGTTCAGGCTGAAGTACAGGTTCGCGTCCAGCAAGCGGTAGTATCCTGAAGCGATGCTTTCAGCAACTTCCCTGGAGAACTCGACCGTTACGATCGTCGCGCCTTTGTCGCTATCCCGGCGGTGGTCAAAGGTGACACTACCGAGCAGGTTGAATCGCCTCTCGCGAGCGACGGTTGCACCCTCGCGGAATGTTCGGATTGCGGTGATCGGTGCGTCTTTGAGATCGATCAGGTTCTCTCGAATCAGCTGCCACGTTTTGCCACCGCGCGGGACCCTCATCAAGGTAGCGAGCTCAGCGAACGTGACGGTGATCTCCCGTTCACTAGGCCGGTGGGCGTCGTTGAACAGCTTACACAGTGCTACGTACAGGTCGGCCGCAAAGGGGCCGGGCGCACGCTCGACAATCCATGCGGATGTGGAGTCCCCACCGCCAGGATGAACCCGAATTGCCTCGGGGGTGCGGTTGGCCAGACCAAACACGGGCCATCGCTCAAGATTGCGCTCCAGAGCGGCCAGGGCGACTGGTTCCAGAGCAGTCTTGTCGGTGGTGTCTTCTTCGGACACGCTTGGCTTTTTCTCGAGGTGATCAAACCCGTTGCCGTTCGCGCGCGACTTCAACGGGGTTTCCTTCAAATCTCTTCTTCAAGGTACTTCAACTACAGAGAGTAACCCTTCGCGTTGCGAAGAAACAACTTAGGTGTCACAAACTCGTGTGCGGTCCACCGATTCTCGTGTGCGGTCCACCTGAACTCGTCTGTAGTCCACCTGAACTCGTGTGTGGTCCACCCTTCCCGGGCTCAATCTCGTGTGCGGTCCACCGGGACCTTTTTGGAGCCTCGTTGGATGTTGAAAACTTGAACTCGTGTGCGGTCCACCACCTTTCAGCCTCTGCAATGGTGCAAATCTACAGAGGCCGTGCCGCCAAGTCGGCTTACATAGGATCGTCAATTGTCCTGAACTCGTGTGTGGTCCACCAGATAGTGTCCAACTCGGAGGTGGCGAGTGCCTTGTTTCATGTAAGCTAGTAAACCTGAAAACCAGCTGCTTATTCTGGAGCTGGTCTCGCTACCTGGGGGCGGCCGTACTTGGCGAGCACGTCATCAACCGCCTCGGCAATCAGGTCTGTGTACGGGCGGTCCTCGTCCAGTGCCAAGCGCTTCAGCTCGCGCAAGCCTTCGGGCATGATATAGGCCTGCACCGGAACTCGGCCGTCGGAAAGCTGCCGCCGTTGTCGACGCTGCTTGATCGGACGCCCGGCCTCCCTGGTGGCCTGCGTCGGTGCGGGTGCCTCAATCGCGGCCGTTCCCGGCCTTTTGAGGAAGCGTGCGTTTCTCGGAGTGTTGTCAGCTGCCATCGGTTTAGCTCCTTGGAGTTTGGGTCAGCAGCTCCGCGATGTGTGCCCACAGCTCGCGAATTTCGGCGCTGGCTTTCTCGTCTAGGTTCACCTCGGTCACGGCCTGGCCGCTGGAAATCGCGCGGCTGTACGCCCTCCGGAGGCCGAGCTGCCCCGTCCAGACCGGGGCTGGGTAGGCCTCCAGGCTCGCGCGTGCTTCTGCAACTTCAGGTGCGCGGTAAGGGCATGCGTTCAGTACCACTGTGTACGGCTTCCGCAGCGTCTCCACGAGTTCGAGCATCGCCGGCATAGCCGCCAAATCCAGCGCATCGGGCCGCGTGGGGATCACCGCTACATCGGACAGGCGCCCCACTGCGGTTGTCCGCACGCCGGAGTGGGGAGGCGTGTCCACGATGACCAGGTTGTAGCCCATGTCGGCCGCTTCGCGAATCACCGCCGGCAAATCCTCCACGTCCACTGCCACTACCTGAGGTTCCTCCTGGGTGCGGTGCTCTCGCCAGCTCGATGCGCTATGCTGCGGGTCCGTATCCACCACGACAGGACGTCGACCTGCCTCAATGGCCGCCGCTGCTAGATGAATCGCCACCGTGGTTGCCCCAGCCCCACCCTTCTGTTTCAGGATACCAACCACCTGCGGCTTTGCTGGCATGACAGGATACAGGAATACAAGGTTGATAGTTTACATGAAAAATGGATGAGCAGGATAGTTTGTTTTTTCTAGCTTCGCAAGCCGGCCATAACAGCAGCAGCGATTCGGTTAGGATCGTGTGTCTACATGGTAACAAGTTTATAAGTTTTCATGTAAACATGCTCGGTTTAGAGATTCTCCACGCTAGACTCCCCCTCGCATCATACAGCTTCACCAGCGTGCCATGATGTACCTTACCCTATTCTAAGGCCCCTCCGCTGGGGCTCTTTCAATGCTTGTTTCCTGTTTCCTAGGAAAAAGGTATTGCGCTTCTCTGACCTGCCTATTATTGTAGTTCAATGGAGATCGAGTACGACAACGACCAGTTGCGTCGGTTGGAATTTGATAAGGCATTCACTGCGGGCTACGCGCCTGCCATTGTGAGCGGTTTTCGGCGGCTTGTGCAATTCATCCGCGCATCCGTTGACGAACGCGATCTCCGAGCGATGCGAGGATTCCGCTTCGAAAAGTTAAAGGGCAACAGGCAGCATCAGCACTCAATGAGGATCAACAAGCAATGGCGATTGATCTTCGAAATTCGAGGCGAAGCGCCAAGGAAAAGAATAGGAGTAATTGGGATTGAGGATTACCACTGAGAACCCGAAGGGAGCAATGGTCGACGTGATGCCGGCAGAGGCTTTCCCACCTGGGGGCTTCTTAAGGGATGAGCTTGAGGAGCGAGGGTGGACACAAACTGAGTTCGCCGAGATTCTCGGTCGCCCAGTGACCCTGGTCAACGACATTATCAACGGCAAAAGGGGAATCACTCCGACTACCGCTATGGAGATTGCGGCAGCTCTCGGAACAACTCCGATGCTATGGATGAACCTCGACGCATCATATCAACTGTGGAAGCTCGCTGAGACGAAGCCGCGTTCGGATCGAATCAAGATCTCCGCGCGAGTCCGGGAGAGATACCCGGTTCGGGATATGATCGCGCGCGGCTGGATTCACCCGAGCGAAGATCCGGAAGTACTGGAACTCCGCGTTTGCCAATATTTCCATGTGGAGTCGCTGGACGAAACTCCGGCACTAGCGCACGCTGCGAAGAAGGGGGTGAAGGCGGATGAGAACTATTCCGACCTAACGCCGGCTCAATTAGCATGGCTTTTCAGGGTCAAGCAGATCGCAGAGACGATGGAAGTTAGCGACTACTCTGAGAGGGCGTTGAGAGAGGCCTTGCCTCAATTATGGGCACTTATGGCGGAGCCTGAAGAGGCTCGTCATGTCCCTACAATATTAGCCGGCTGTGGAGTGAGGTTTGTGATCGTTGAACCGCTTCCCTCGTCCAAGATTGACGGCGTTTGCTTCTGGTTGGAAAACCGAATGTCAGCGCCTGTCATTGGGATGTCCCTACGATTTGATCGGATTGACAACTTCTGGTTTGTCTTGCGGCACGAGATTGAACACGTTCTACGGCAGAACCATTCGTTCGATTCGGAATTGGAACCCACCACTAGCACGGCTGACTCCAATCTTCCGGAAGAAGAGCAGATCGCGAACGCAGCCGCAGCCGAGTTCTCCGTACCAGAGGGCAGGCTATCAGACTTCGTTCGTCGTGTTCACCCCTTATACTCTGAGCAGCGAGTGGTAGGTTTCTCCAGAGTCCTTGGGATACATCCAGGAATAGCGGTCGGACAACTGCAAAAAAAGCTTGGTCGCTATGACTTTCTAAGGAAGTATTTGGTGAAGGTCCGAGACATCGTTACTCAAAGTGCGATAACAGACGGATACGGGCGGTTGTGTCCAGTCACGTTCTGACCTCGAAGGAGCAGAGATGACAGCCCACAAGAACGACTTACAGCAGATCGTCATGGAATACCGCCTGAGCGGCGGCAAGTGGCCCGCTTCGGCGCAGGCCATTGCCGGTTGGGCAATTGGTACCAGACGGTGGCAGCCTCGTCCCTCTGCGCAGATCAATCAGTGCGCGAGAGAGCTTTCGCGCGCGATGCGTGAAGAGTACATCACGGACCGAAAGGGGCGCCGGGTGCGGGTAAAGCACCCGGTTGTCCAGCAGAACGGTGATACGCAGGTAGTGCTCTGGGATGACATCCGGACCGCTTCGCGAGTCCACATGGAGATGTCGTTTGCTCAGCGCCGGAATCGGATCGTTGGTGATTGCCGCCAACTCAAGATGGACGCCGACAGTTATAACGATGCCCATCCTAACGACGAACCGATACAGCTGGTGTTTGACTTTACGTTTGATCTAGCTGAACTGGAGGCTGCCGCCGCGGCAGCCTAATAGCCAGGAAGTTCGTGTAGTACAACCCCCACATAGTGAGGTGTCACATGGCAGGCAAGAAGAACGAGACGAGTTCAGCAAAGGTTGCCTCGCTCGCCAGTAAGGTACTCAAATCCGGGAAAGCGACCGCGAAGCAGGCCAAGTCGCTTGCAGGGTCGGTGTTGACCAACGCTGCGGACAAGCCGAAGCCTGCAGCCAAACCGAAGACGGGCAAGAAATAGTCTCTCTCCAGCTTCTTCGCTAGTCAGGTTCAGGTCAGTCATTGTTAGGACGGACTGGGCCGGGATTGTCATAACTCCACATCCTTGGAGCGGCACTCCCGGCTCTTAGTTCGGCATATGAGGTGCGACCACTTTCGTGCGTTCCCCGTCTAATACAACTCCAGGTGGACGGCCGAAGATAGCTTCCGAGCGGTTGCAACCGCCCTGACGGATGCCCGGGGCCGACGCTGGGAAGCCGCAACCGTGCGGAAAGTATCGCAGCGGCGAGAGCGTTACGCCCGGGCAATGGCGGCGGGGTGACGATGGCACTAAGAAACCGTGGAGTCCTGCAACCCTTATCCCTTGTCACCTGGCCGATAACCGAAGTGTTTGAATGCCGAACCCGTCACCCGTAGCGCTGCGCGCTCTTGCCGAGCGCTGGGCCGATGCCAGGGCCGCCGAGCGCGCCAACGCACAGAGTTACCTGATCGAGCTCTGTGAGGCGCTGGGAGTCGAACGCCCCCGGCCCGCTGGGTCGGGCTACGAGTTCGAGTTGCCCATCAAGGTGACCACCGCGGCAGGCCAGGAGAGCACCAACTTCCTGGACCTCTACAAACGCGGGCACTTCGCGCTGGAGGCCAAGGACAAGGAAGACACCCGGAGCAACGACCTCTTGCTCCGACGCGCCTTTGGACAGCTGCGCGGCTACCTGGGGCACCTTCCCGACGAGCGCCCGCCCTACCTCCTGGTGCTGGACGTAGGGCGCACGCTGGTAGTCTGGGACCGCTGGCGCGGTGACTACGGCAGCTTCAACGCCGGGCGCGCGATCGACCTGCGCACCTTGGCAGATCGTCCCGACGAGGTAACACTGCTGCGTGACATTTGGGAGGACCCGACTGCCCGTGATCCCCGCGGCCGTGCCGAGGCGGTCACCAAGGAGATCGCCGGCCGCCTAGCCCAGTTGGCGACGGAGCTGGAACGTGAGGGGCACGAACATGGGGCGGTGTCACGGTTCCTCATGCGCTGCGTGTTCACCATGTTCGCCGAGGACGTGGGGCTACTCCCCGAGGAGCCTTTCCGGCGCGTGTTGGAGGTGGCTGCGGCCGACCCGGGCACGTTCGTGCAGAACGCCGAGGAGCTTTGGCGAGCGATGGACCGGGGCGAGCGCTTTCTGCTCCGCAAGCTGCTCCGCTTCAACGGCCACTTCTTCGCCGAAGCGCGGGCGCTCCCGTTGGACAAACGGTCGCTGGCGCTGCTCCGCTCCGCGGCCGAAGCCGACTGGCAAGACGTGGAGCCCACCATCTTTGGTACGCTGCTGGTGCGGGCGCTAGACCCCAGGCGCCGCCACCAGCTCGGTGCGGAGTATACCCCCCGAGAGTACGTGGAGCGGGTCGTGCGGCCGACTGTGGAGCAGCCGCTCCGGGATCGCTGGACAGGCGTTCAAGGCGAGGTGCTCCAGCTTCTGGCGCGGTCCCAGCCACAACCCAGGGTGGCCGCAGAGCGGCTGCGCAGCTTCCTTGCGCACCTGCGTTCCTTGCGGTTCCTGGACCCTGCCTGCGGCTCGGGCAACTTCCTGTACGTGACGCTGCACGCGGTAAAGCGGATCGAGCTGGAAGCGGTGCGCATGCTGGAGGAAGTCACCCGCGCCCGCGAGATCC
>MWWI01000099.1_pt1 | contig 18367 bp, 20 predicted proteins | sample 1047321 | NCBI WGS metagenome assembly MWWI01 (sample SAMN06349966, study PRJNA376086) | soil metagenome | isolation source: FI-1 sample Antarctic (ecotone) soil | place: Antarctica | reverse complement strand
GCTGCATACTCGGTGATGTAGGTTTGGGCAAATCAACAATGCTTCGTTATCTTTCAAGTGAGTATGGTGCAAGAGAAGATTGCAGAACATTTTTGATACCAACACCAAACTTCCCTTCCCCGTTTGCAATGCTCAAAGATATTTGTCTTGGGTTTAGTTTAGAACCAAAATCATCCCGTAACGCTCAAGAAAGACTATTTAATGATTTTTTGGTGAATGAATTTGCTGAAGACAAAAACGTCATTCTTTTTATTGACGAAGCACAGAATCTTGACAACAAGCAGCTTGAACTTATTCGTGCAATTTTGAACTTTGAAACTAACGAAGAAAAACTTGTACAGATCATTCTTGCGGGTCAACTAGAACTAAAAGCCAAACTCGACAATAAAAAGAATAAATATCTGAAAAGTAGAATTGTAATGTATTCGACTCTAAACGCTCTGACTTTGAGTGAGACAAAAGAAATGATTTCTACTAAATGCGATTATGATGAAATTGAAAACCCTTTTACAGATGAAGCGATAGAAAGAATATATCAACAGACTGCTGGTGTTCCTCGTTCGGTATTAAAAATGTGTGCTTATCTATATTTGTTGAAAACGGTAAATGAATTGGACGAAATTCCAATAGATGAGATTGAGCTAATTCAAGATGAGGTAGCAATATGAGTTCAGCTTTTGAAAGATTACAAAAATTAGCTAATGAAAAAAGGCTAAAAGAAAAACATGATAAACCACAACTAGAAGTTGTACAGTCAAAAGCAATAAATCAACCTAGCGCAGTTAGCGCAGCTAGATTAGTTAGTGCGCCTAGCGCAACCAAACCACAACTACCTATTTCACCAGAAAAAGATTTTACAAAAGTTGCCAACTCTATTGTGCGCCAGATACCAAACGGTGCCTTTATTGGTAAATCCAAACAAATGTATGACTATCTGTACTCACTAACAAGAGGTGCTATAAAACCAACTCGCTCTATTCGTATTTCTAAATCTGGATTAATGCGAGGCTCGGGAATAAAATCAACTCATACTTTTTACAATAATGTGCGTCATTTGGAAGCAATCAATTTGATTGTTACGACAAGGATAGATGGTGAGAAAGGCGGTAATTCTTACGAAGTATTTGTTCCAGAAGAAATTAATATAGACTTAGAGCAGTTAGCGCACCTAGCGCAGGCAGAGCACTTAACTCAGCCAGCGCAGAAACTACCAGTGGTAGTTAGCGCAGAAACTAACCTAACTGCGCTAGGTTCAAACTCAACAAACGCAAGGGTTTCGGAGACATCTAAGACTTCTTTAAAGACAATTGAGAACAATGATGATGAGCCTTTCGGCATGATGATCGAAACATTAACAAAAGTGTTTGAAAAAGTTTCTGGGAAGCGTCCTCAAAAATCAGATGTAGCAAAATTAAACGAACTTGCAGAACTTCTGGGAATGGAGTTGGAGATTGCCGCAGCTCGAACAAAATCAATCTCCAATGTTCCAGCATTTCTAACTGAACATCTTCGTCGCAGACTTATCGGTAAATCTGTTCAAGTCGAGGGAAAAGCCAAAGCAAGCAAACCTACAAAGGTAGGGAAGTCAGAGAATGTTGTTGAAGAGTACGAGGCTGAGTCTTTAACCGAGCAGGGAAGGGAAGCCGTTCTAAAAACAATGCAGGAGTTTATTGGAAAAGGGCAGCAGGAATTTGTCATGAGCCAGCAGGATTCTTACACCACTGATGACTGGGATTGGCTGATGAACAATTTGGATTTTATCAATGTAAATTCAGGTTAATTCATCTTCACACATGGAACTAGCTATTCAGAAACTTGCCATCGTTTCCTTCTTTGTCATCGGTTTGTCGCACGTATTTCAGCACCGAGTTTGGGCGCAGTTCTTTATTGACTTACGCAGTAAAGGTGAAATCGGCAGCTTTATCAATGCTTTTATTCACTTTCCGCTTGGCGTCTTGGTTATTGCCTTTCATAATGTGTGGCAAGGCATTCCGATAATTCTGACTATTATGGGTTACGGTTGGGTTCTAAAAGGTTTCATCTATTTCGTGTTTCCTTCATATGGACTGAAATCTTTGTCGAGGGTTTCGCTTGAAAAATCCTGGGAGTTTATTATTGCTGGTGTCGCGCTGATTAGCATCGGCGGATTGTTATTATTTTCGATAATCAATAGAGCGTAAGGCAAAGAAATTTAATTTTAACCCACAACGCAGAATAAGTCATAAAATTCTTAATGAAAGATTAGAAATTACCGATATTTATTGATCTAAAACCCTTTCGTGTCCGATAATCGCCTTTATGTAACGGGTTTTCAGTCTCTTACAGTCTCAAACCACAACAGATTGTATTTTTAGACCGATTTTCTGTTGATTGTTGACCGCAATATATTGTGTTTTGAGCTGGAATTTCTCAAACACTAAATGTAGTAGTTTGTTTTCGCTTATCAGACGGAGATGCATCTGAAAGTAGATATTCCTTTCGCTAAATTCTACAAATGTTAAGTTTCAAATGACCATTACAGGAAAGCTGATCTTTTAACATGGAGGCTTTTTTGTAATAGAGCGTTGATGCTAAAAAATCCCGCGTATAGCTGTAATTCTCCTATGTGGAGTTGCACTCGTTTCTTCCATCTGAGACGAAATTCCTTTTCCCTTAAGTCTTTCTACCTTTAACTGGTTATCAAAAGCATATTTCAAAAACATTTCAGAGCCATGCTCCTGAGCAGCTTTTGACTGTTCTAAAAATGACTGTTTAAGTTCTTTTATATTTTCTGACATACAGACCTCCTCTTAATTCATCATTCATCGATTTGAAAAGATACGGAAAAATAAAACTTTCTTGTTTCATCAACTATTCTATTTACTTAGTAAATTATTCCAATACGATCGAATCTTAATTTCCGTAATGGAGTAAACAGAAGCTCAATTTGCTTTTGTTTCCAAAAAATAGTTTTTAGACGCTCTAAATTGTTAAACAAGGAGAGATTTTGAAGCACTAATTACTAAAAGCGATAAGGCTACAAAATTTAGAAAACAAGTTCGTTTTGGCACAGAAATTTCTTATCTATTTTTGACTCTTCCCAGTTGTATGAATTTCCGACATAAGTTGTGAAACCTTTTCCCAAATAAGGGTTTTTACAAAAGCCTCTGTCCTTTTTTAGGGCAGAATAAATAAACTAGCGGGTCCGAGTTGAGCTACTCCCCAAAATAGGACATCTCTAAAGTAGAGATTCCCGGGCTTTGTCGTGCCGATCGATCGCTTCGATCGGCGTTAGATTTCCAAGCGACGAGTGCGGTCGGAAATGATTATATTCGTCCTTAAATGCCTGGATTTTATCCTTCGCATCTACCAGTGACATGAACCAGTTAACGTTCAAACACTCGTCCCGGAAGCTCCCGTTAAAAGATTCGATAAAGGCGTTGTCGGTTGGTTTTCCAGGGCGCGAAAAGTCCAAAGCAACCTTGTTTTCACAAGCCCAAAGATCTAATGCTTTGGAGATGAACTCGCTCCCGTTATCGACCTTGATTCTCTGCGGCAAGGTGCCTCTTGTCAGCTTCATTCGTTCCATCACCCGGACGACATCTTCGCCTTTGAGCGAGGTGCCGACTTCGATTTCCAAACATTCGCGACTAAAGTTATCGACTAAAGTTAAGGCTCGAAATCGGCGACCGTCAAACAGGGCATCCATCACGAAATCCATGCTCCAACATTGGTTCGGAGCAGTCAAAGACGACTGCGTCTGCCGGTGCGCTGCTGCCTTGTTGCGGCGCGGTCGACGATGCCGCAGGTTTAATCCTTCCTCGCGATAGATTCTCCGCACGCGTTTGTGATTATCGCACCAGCCTTCGCGCTTGAGAAGAACGTGAATCCGCGCCACACCATAACGCACCCGCACGGCGGCGATCTCTTTGATCCTCTGCCTAACGGCTTGATCGCCGCGTCCGTGTGCTTTGTAATAAAAGAGCGAACGAGCCAGCAAACAAACCGCCGATGCGCGTTTTATCGAAACGCGGTATTCGTCGAGCAGCTTTTTTACTAACTGTCTTCGCTCGCGTGCTCTCAAAGTTTTTTTTTGAGTACATCCTGCAACATCTGCTTGTCCAGAGTCAGATCGGCGACGACCTGTTTGAGTCTGGAGTTCTCGTCTTCGAGCTGCCGCAGACGTCTGAGTTCGGCTGTTCCTAATCCACTGAACTTTTTCTTCCAGTTGTAAAAGGTCGGCTCCGAGATGCCCATCTTGCGGCAAACCTCGGCGACCGGCACGCCTGTCTCTGCCTGCTTCAAGGCAAAGACGATCTGCTGTTCGGTAAACTTCGATTTTTTCATGGCAATTATATCCTCTCATAATTTATAATTTGCCCGAATTATTCTATTTTAGAACTGTCCGATTTTTAGGGAAGAGGTCAGAGTACAAGCTACCTCGGTAGTAAGAACTCTACCTTACAAATTTAGAATTACAAGGAGAAGTAAAATGAAAATTAGAATGATGTTACTGATGTTTTGTATGCTGGCAATTACATCGGCGGGTTTTGCTCAAGATACAAATACTATTAATTTATTTAAACCAACAAAAGTTACTAAAAGTCCTACATCAACGGCGACTTCAAATTTTACCTTTGGAACAAAAGAGGTAGCTTTAGTTTGTCCGACTGATGGAACTGCTTTTGCTCGCCTTACGGGTGAAGATGGTGGCGGTCTGATTGCTGATAATTTTATTACAATCGATGGAACAAACGTTTGTCCTGATGGCAATTGTTTTACCAGAACAGCTAATCAAGCTTTTCCAGTGGTAGGAAAAGATGTTGATGATTATTACCAGGAAGTCGGACCTATAAATATACTTCCTTTTTTAATGAACACTGATGGTGACAATCTTTATACTTTCAATCTTGTTGATGCTCAATTCAACGATCCGAGTCAGAATGTATATGGAAGCACTGAAATTAATCTAGAAACTAACTGTCAGGTTGGTTATGCAGTTTGTCATCGAAATAATAGAAACAAAAGCAGAAAAACAGGTAGAACACCAAGAGAAGGTGAATTCAAAACCATCTATGTTGACACTCTCGAAGACGTTCAATCGCATGTACAAAATCACGAAGGTGATTATGCAGGTGTTTGTAGGCAGTAGAGCAACTTAGGATAAATCATTTTTTGCTTTATCTTGAACTGATGAATATATGAAAAGCCGTGAGTAAAAACTTACGGCTTTTTTCATTTTTACAGGGTGTCCAAAAACCCCTTTGTTTTTTTCGTTTGAAGTGCCAATTTTTATTGACGTTCAAAACTTGAAATTTACCCGTCCGAAAAGATTAGTGATACTGTTGCCGAATTCAAAATCGTCAATAAAAACTAAAAATGAACTGTCGAATTTGCGGCGATAAAATTGAACTTATTTTATCAAAAATGAATTCGGCAACAGTATCAGATTAGTTTTTGGTCACTCTAAAAATAAAAAACCTAGTATCCAAATTCAGTCTGCTGTAAACTGAAAGCGTACCCCAATAAAATATGTTCGAGTCAATAATTAAACCATATGAAACAAATACTCACAATAATCTTTATATTCGTTTTCTCGGCTGCGGCTTTTGGTGCGGCTTTTGTTGTTAATAATAATGGTGATACAACTGATGCCAATTCAACCGATAATTTATGTTCGGATGTTTCGGGTAATTGTACTTTGAGAGCGGCAATCGAGCAGGCAAACGCTTTGGCAGGCGATGATACGATTACTTTTGATTTTGCTGCCCTGCTCACCACCATCACGTTGATGCGTGGACAACTTGAAATTACCAGTAATATTACGATTACGGGAACAGGCGCAAGAAACTTAATAATCAGCGGTAATAACGCTAGTCGGGTTTTCTTTGTGCACCCTGCCAGTGCAGGTTCAAGTTTTGTTGTAAATATTGTAAATATTAGTGGATTAACCGTTGCTAATGGTTATGTTGCCTATCCTCTTGCTGGTGGAGGGATTTATACCATCAACGGAGCGACGCTCAACCTTACTGAAGTTACTGTCAGAAATAATACTGCAGGGCACATAGGCGGCGGCATTTTCCAATTTTTAGGGACAATCAATATTCTGAACTCGACCATCAGTTACAATACTGCTGTCAGCGACGGAGGAGGCATTAATAACAATGCAGGAACGACAAATATCTCCAATACAACCATCAGTGATAATACCGCACCATTAGGAGCAGGTATTGTTAACTTTAGAACGTTGACCCTGAATAACGTCACTATCAGCAATAATACTGCAACTACATTCGGAGGTGGTGTTTATAACGCAGCATCAGCACGTAATGCATTTACGGTTCGCAATTCGATTATTGCCAATAACACTGCTCCTAATGGAGCTGATGTTTATCGTGAGTTTACTTCGTTAGGCAACAATCTGATTGGTAATTCGACAGGCAGTACGAGTTTTACAAATGGAGTAAATGGAGACATTGTAGGAACTGCCGCTGCTCCGATAAATCCGCTGCTTGGAGCGCTGCAGGACAATGGCGGACAAACTGATACCCGAGCCCTTTTACCTGGCAGCCCTGCGATTAACGCGGGAAATAATGCAGATACAGCAGCAACCGACCAGCGCGGCTTTGCACGAATTGTCAGCGGAACGATTGACATCGGTGCTTATGAGCTTATCCCTAATAAATCACAAAAGAGAATAAGATTTTTTGATACTCAGTAAAAGAATTAGCGAATCTTGTAATGACACGGCAAGCAGACGTTGTTTCAATAACGACCCTTTTTGAGACGTTTTCTAAATTTTCTTTAGTTGCATCAAAAGAAGTATGAAACTTGAAAGGAATATTCAACAGAATTTGTTCATCTCATTGTTGTTAATTTTGATTTTATCAATAAACTGCGTTAGTCAAACATCAGAATCAAATGAAGAGTCTGATGTTATCCCAGAGCAAGTAATGGAGCAGATTGTCAGAAAGGTCTTAATTCATTATTTCAAGCCGAGAAGTCAGAAGAAGGTAATCTATCTTTCTGACGAACTGATTAAACAATCGTGGCTACCAAAAATAAAAGGGGTTGACTTTCAGCTTGTGAACTTTCTACAGCTTCGGGATAAAGGAACTTGGCATCATAGATTTAACAATACTTGGGAGGATGAGCACCTTATCGGTTTTGGTTACGGCTCTTGGTTTTCGGGATTTAGTGGAGATATGTGGCATTTTCGCATTTCAAAACAAACAGCGAAAATCTGGAAGGGTAAGAGTGAATGGGGTTCAAGTGGTATGGATCACGGTAACAGCCCTGATATTCCATTGCCAATTCCGCCTCCACCTCCAATGCCGAAAAAGCCGTAGAAAGTTTGTAAGCAGTGTCTCGAAAACGCCCGTTAATGAATCAAAATAAAAGCATGTCATAAACGACCTTTTTTGAGACTATCGACGATAAAATAAGGTAACCAAATGAAAATTAAACAATTACTTGCTTTGTTCTGTTTCTTATTATTTGCTTTGTCAGGTTTTGCCCAAACCAAAGAAGCAACAAGGGCGGAGTTTGAGTGGGAAAAAATTCTCCCGCTAGTAACAAAAAAAGCTGAGGTTGAAAACTACTTTGGTAAGCCAGATAGGGACTGCAGTCATAATTGTATTTATGATACTAACTTTGGAAAAATCTTTGTTTCTTATGGAGTCGAACCAAAACATATGCTTTACACCTGTAATCCTTCATCCGACACAGTAGGTAATTTCAACATTACTTTAACTGAGGCTATGCCCATTGAAGGTCTCGGGTGGGACTTGGACAAATTTGGTAAATTTCCCAGAAACGCCGAAATCGATGTTTACAGGTATGCGGAAAAAGGATTTTATTTTACCACGGTTGATGGGCAAGATGGGAGGGAATTAGTGACTGGTATTAGCTATGAGCCATCCTATACTACTATGAAGAATAAATGTATTGAGAAACGAAGATGAACCAAAGGTTTTATCTAGTCAGCATTGCCCCAAAAACGCTGGTATTTGAAATTATTGTCTAATTAACGACCCTTTTTGAGATAAGAAAAGTAGAATATGAAGATTAAACTGCTAATTAGTTTTCTTTGTCTCTCAGTACTCGCGTCACTTGCTCACACGCAAACAATCGAAGCGAGCAAAATCGATGAGTTTAGTTTTTTACCTTGTAGTCATTTGCTTGGGCGAGCTGACCAGACATTCGAGACGTTGCAGGAAGAGCCGACATCTAAAGTTTATTTCATTTATTACGAAGGTGGGCAATATCCAAGTTATAAAAAGACGAGAAAAGGCATTGAAGAGAAAATGTTAAATCCAGCTCGCGGGGATGCGCTTAATCGGACAAAGGCTTTATCTCTTCACCTGACAAAATACCGTAAAGTTCCACAAGATAGAATTGTTTTAATCGATGGCGGCTATATGGAAAACTATGAGGTCGAGATTTGGATTGTTCCCAAAAATGCCCAGGCACCGAAACCTACTCCAACCCTTACGGAAAAAGACATAAAATTTAGAAATGGTAAACCCTTTCGAGTTGCTGATTGCCAGGGGGGTTACGACAACTCATAGCAGTTTGAAACTGCTATTATTGTATATGTCTCTAAAACACTGGTTTTTGAAACTGGTGTCTGAATAACGACCATTTTTGAGACTTTAGTCAATATTTAATAAAACTAAGTTATACTCACATTGATTATATCGTTAGTTAGGAAGAGAAACCTCTATGACTAATCCCTTTACAGCTAAAATCCTTCTTTCACTTTCCTTAACGATTTTATTATCTTTCTCAGTAGTATTCGCGCAAGAAAAGCAAAGTGATATTGATGATGCGCCAGTGTTAGATTATGAGACTGAACTTCAAAGAAAGACTAGTGAGCAATCGAATCAAAAGAATAAAATATCTAATAATCGCCCCGCAATCTGGATAGGTCACCCGCCGATACCCGAACCCCCGATAGGTGCTGGTTTTTTTCTGATAATTAATCACTGGTGGCTTAGATTACCTGCTCTACCTGTCGAACAATCATCTGCCATTGTAATTGGAAAAATAACTAATACAGCAGCACATCTTTCAGAAGACAAAAAGGAAATTTATTCGGAATTTTCAGTGCAAGTCGAAAAGATTTTCAAAGACACGACCAGTTCGATTAATTTAACCGACGTCGTATCAGCAAACAGAGAAGGTGGGACAGTTCGGTTTGCATCTGGAAGAATTCATAAATACAGAATTCATAAAAAGGGGATGCCGCAAAAAGGAATGCGTTATGTTTTGTTTCTAAAACAAAATGCTGATAGTAGTGATTACTTGATTATAACTGGATACAAACTTTCAAATGGAAAGGTAACGCCATTAGATGGTGAAGATAGTCAAGACCCAAGAGCGGCTTTAGTTTTTGCTAAATATAGAGGAGCTGAAGAATCAAGTCTTCTAAAAGAATTACGAAAAGCATTGGGATTGTAAAGCTGGACAATGCAAAAAATCTACTTTCTGATATCGTAAACGACCCTTTTCGAGACAAATAATCCAAAATCTTTTTGGTTGCATCATAGAGATATGAAAACAGTATTTTCTATCATCTTCATCGTTCTCATGTTTTACAGTTATTCGATTGCTCAAACAGTTGGAGTAAGTAAATATGATGGCTCAGCTGGACCGATTCGCTCTCTCCGTATTGTAAACTCCTACCAAACACAGGTTGTTCTCTATGACCGTCGAGGAAATGAAATCGAACGAACGCTTTATAAATCTGATGGGTCTATTGAACACACGTCAAGTCATTTCTATAACGCTGAAGGTTTGATGAGTGGCTGGAAGGAATATTACGGTAAAGGCGTCGCTAATGCCGAAGGTCTTAATAAACATGCCATTTTTAAGTATCGCGCAAAAAAGCTCATAGAAGTGATTGTCTACCAAGAAGATTCTGTCGCTCACAAATCCACTTATGTTTATGACGGTAGAGGAAACAAAATTCAAGAGATAAATAGTGGTCCAGATGCCATTATTACGAGTAGAACCTATAAATATGATTTGCTCGGCAATCTCATTGAAGAGAGCAGCACGGGGAATTCCTACAGCACGAAAGTTCAGAGTGTTTACGATAAACTCGGCAACATTGTTGAGGAGCATTTTTTTGATAAGGGTTCTCTGAGAACGGTTACTAATAAAACTTACGAGAATGGAAGATTGGTAAAACAGATAGTTCTCAAACCTGACAGTTCTTTGCTCAGCACAACCAGTAACGTTTACAACAAAGATGGCAAGTTAATCGAAACAAATATGATTGCTGAAACTGTGACAATTAAAACTGCAATCGAATATGACGAAACAGGCGCAATAAAAACCAAGGAAGAAAATACTGTTTACAAAGACAATCGCATATTCAGAAGTCACGAGCCAATTCCAGGCAAAGTATTCATCATTTATAACAACCAGGGGCGTGAAACTGAGAAACTACGATACTCGGAATCTGGAGCTCTTACTTACAGGCAAACATTCAATTATGACAAGGCTGGAAAATTGATTGAGTTTGCCTTTTACAAGGCAAACGGAGAAGTAGCAGACAAACGGATTTATGAATATGACGGATATGGCAACCGCATCAAAACAAGTTCAGTTGTTGTATCTTCAAAGGGTGAGGTTCGACATTTGATAGAGGAACAGCGAATTATCAACTACTGGTAGTTCAAAAAGGACCCTTATTGAGACGAATTTGGAATAAAAGAATATGAAACAAACTCTGCTACTAATACTCCTCGTAATTATGTTCGTAATTCCTTGTGCCGCTCAGGGAAATTCATCGACATCCGTCTCAGTCCCAAAAGCCGAAAAAATTACCGAAGTTCTATATTTCTGCAACACAGAATTACGAATGGACATTGCAAGATTCGGTAAAGTCTTAAGGAAAAAACCTACCGCCCAAGCCTATATTATTGTTTACGCAAACCCTAAAATTGTGGAATATGATGGGTATCTCATCAGTAATGCTAAGCGAATGCTTCAAGAAGAAAAAATTGCACAGAATCGTATTGTCATAATCGAAGGCGGGTTTCGTGAAGATACTACAGCAGAATTTTTTATTGTTCCGAAAGGGGCAGCCCCGCCTGTTCCAACTCCTACAATAGATGAAAAGGGCATCGCATTGAAGCCTTAGTTTATTATTTAGAAACATCCCAAAAACGCTCCTTTGTTGGACAATTCAGCAATCAGTCCAAAATCGTCCAAAGTCTAATGAAGTGATATTTCAAAACTTATCTTGAAATCAAAATCTTAGAATAAATCGTCTTCCTTGAGTTTTGAAACACCCTGAAAAACATCTAATTTTTATTGCTTCAAAAATGAGCATTTTTGAGATACTAAACTCAAACTAAAATTATCTTACGTCAATATTTCATCAAAAGCTTAGTAATAATCAATTCTAATGTTATTTTGTAAAAACGACAGTGGAGGAAAGAAACGATATGAAAATTTTGTTTTTATTATTGGTTATGTTTGTGATTTGCCTATCGTCATCTAACTACAAGGTCAAAGCGCTTTCTGAACTTTCCTGCCCTATTTTTGTTCGTCAGATTTCACCATGTGAAGAGTATGGGCGTGCAGATGTTGTTTTTATCGGCACAGTAACTAAAGTGACCAAGATAGACTGGGACGCACAGACGCCTATCTATTGGAATCAACATAAACAAGTAAACGCTCGTTTCTCGATTGAAGAGGCTTTCAAAGGCATAGAAAGTGAGGAAGTAACGTTTGAAATGAATGATTGTCCTTACTTCTTTAATGAAGGTGAACGTTATCTTGTTTATGCGAACCGAAAGCCCGATGGCAAACTTTCTCAAAATAATAACTCCCCGACTCGTCTTGTATCCGAAGCAAAAGAAGATATTGAATATATTCGAAGCTTAAAAGATACAAAACCAGTCGGAAAGGTTTATGGAAGTGTTATTCGTAATACTAATAGTTTCAAACCCCGAACACTTATCCGCGATAGAAAAAACTATCCCGAAGAGCCATTACAGGAAGTAAAGGTAGTTATTGAAAATTCGCAGCAACGCTTTGAGACAGTAACAAACAACAGCGGAGGTTTTATGTTCGATAACATTCCAGCAGGAAGTTATCGAATGAGTACGAACATTCCAAATTATTTCGGAGTTCTTGGAACGCAAGAAATAAAAGTGAGTGGGCAAGGCTGCTTCTCTGCTTATATTTCTGTTGTTCCAAGAGGCATAGTTTCGGGCAGAGTTTTAAGCGCTGAAGGATTGCCTTTAGATGGAGTGCGAGTGTACATCTTCACAGCGGAAGGCGTTACTGAAGAGTTGGTTGAAAATATAAACAAGCATCAAATGAATGCTGACGATTTTTGGTCTCTGGATACGGATAAAGACGGAGGATACAAAATTCAAACTTTACCTAAAGGAAAATATATTATTGCCGTTAATTTGATAAAGGACATTAGAGAATCGAAGGTAGGCGTAAAACAATATCCACGAACATTTTATCCAGGTGTTCCGAATTTTTCACGAACTACTGTTATTTCTTTGAATGAGGGAGAGAATAAAATAGCTCAAGACATCATACTTCCATCCGAAAACCCAAAATAAAAACTTTTGACACATTAAAAGATAACTAATCCAAACTTAAAGATATGTCTCAAAAAGGGTCGTTTTCAAGACACGCTTTATAGTTTACAGAAGAGTGAATTTGGATACTAGTTTTTTTATTTTATAAACAGTCCTAAGAGAAACGTCTTCTGTTTAAAGAATGCCTTTTTCTGGATACTCCTTCCTGAGCAATCCTAAAGTTTTAGTGTTCAATTCGGTGAGCCGCTCAGTACCAATTGGTACTGAGAACCCTTTGCCTGAGTAATGAGTTAAAACCTTTTTCGGAACTCCTTTCAGACTATAAGAACAAGTGCGACTTGAATCCAGCACATTATATTATTCTTTATCCTGAAAAGAGTTCCGAATCAACACCTTTCTAAACTTTTAATCCCATTGAACGCTTTTCTTCATTAGTCGGATATTTTGAAGCCGAACTAGCAATACTTTTAATTTCAGCATCCGTTACAGGGGCGTCACCAGCTTCGCAGTAGGTATCTCGAACTACTATCAGAAACTCATAAAGCTCTTCAGCATTTGCGCCTTTTCCTCTTCTACGACAAGCCCATCCGAACAAGGTTAGTCCTCTTTGACCTTCTGGAATTCTATAATCTGCGGTTAACTTGAAGGGTAGTTTAATATCCTGCCGTCTGGTTTTTACTGGTTCACTGCTGAAGCTGCTCCGCGTATTTTCCTTGTTCTTATACGTGTTTGATTCATTTTTATCAAAGTCTAATTCAATATTTGATTCATCTTTATCAGTGTCCAATTCAATATTATCGAAGTCTGATTCCTTATCATCAAACTTTGGTTCGACCCACTCGGCAGGAATAGTTGACGGCTTCCCTATTAAATTCCACTCATAAGTTTTTTCTGTTTTATGGACGCTGCCTGGAGCAACAAGGAAACCGCCCTCGCTTCTGATGTCCAGTCCGTCTCCGACAACGCCAGCCGTATTCTTCAAATTTATATTATTTAAGTAGATGTGCTGACCGTTGCTGCAATTGACGGTTAATGAATGACTGAAATTAATGTTGTATTCGGAACTTAAACGTTTGAGACTCTGATCTCCGCCATGTCTATTATCGACATCAAGGACGCTGTAGCCCATTACTTTGAAGCCGATGTTGACATCGGGATTTTTTTTGAAGTAATTGAGATGTCTCTCGTTGTAGTACTGGTAATTAAAACTATTAATGTCTTTATAGTAAACCTTCGAATGCTTGCCCTTATTTGGACAGTCGTATTCCTTCTTACAACTGCATTTGACTCCTTTATCTGTAAATATTGGGTAATGAGTCGGAAGCACTACAAACCCGCAGTCCATGTAAAGCTGAACGAGTTCGATCTTGCTCATTCTATTTAGATCTTCAGCAGTATATCTTTGCAGCAAATACCAATCTATATCAATCGTACAGTCACCATAATCAAAGCCATTATCTTCTAAGAGATAGGGAATATGAAATGACTCTTCTCTATCTTCAAATTCTTTATTTTCTTTTATATCTTCTATCTTATTATAAGTTTTATCTATTATATGTTTTATATCATTGTCTCTCTCTCCCATGTCCGACGTCGCCTCATATAGTATATTAATAGGGATCGTTTTTAACAGTTTGTGCTTTAGATTGTTACGTTTACCGTTAGGCAGCAATTCAAGCTGAAGCAATCCTTGCTCAATTAGTTTCCTCTTGGTTGTTCGCAGTCTGCTTCTGCCTACTTTGGTGTTGCTTCCCTTGTTTAAGCGTTCCAGCTGAGTGTGTTCGCTCATCCAGCATTCATCGGGCAGAAGATTGTAATAACGCTTTTCAATTCCAACTAAATTCTTTTCTTTCTCTTTTAGTTCCCTCAGTTCCAAATAATTTAATTCTGTAGTTTGTTCATTCATAATTAATCAAAATAATTCCTCATTGTTAAAAAATTCTATAACCCTCCTTATCAATAAAATGTAATAGCGTTCTGTTGATGTTGACCGTTATCTTCAAATGCCTCTCTTTTGCATTTTAAGGCGTCTCTCGCCCTTTTTTACTGCTAGCCGATACACTGAGTAGGATTACATTCAAAACAGGCTTAAAAACTCTCTTTAATTAGACCATCTGATAAATATCTATTATATAGAGTAGCAGATTTACTTAATTTTGTCAATCTTTAACCCTTTCATTAGTAACAAGTTAAATCTAATTTGTAAGCCGATACGCTTTTCTGCGCTTGAGATTCGGAGGCAATAAGTACCAGTAATGACAATATTTAGAAGCTGCTATTTGTAAGTGGGAAAATGCAGGTTTTAATGGATGAATTTTACTGGATGAAATACGGTTTGTTAATGGAGAATTTTCTATTGACAATTTGAATTGATTGAATTACATTGATTCCCAGTTGTAAGCTGACAAGTACAGTAGCTATCGCGGTTGATCTTTGACAGATTCTACGAATCTAAAACTATAATCAGTATATTTGATAGCTGGATATATTGATGTGAAACAGACTGAAGAAGTTTAAGTTCACTTTTATTGGGATTAGCGTCTTATGACGCTGTTAAATCCATTTGTTACCATTTTGAAAAATGGCTTAGTTTTAGACATAGCTGTTCAACCAAAAACGCAGCGCACTGATGAACTAGTCCTATTCGGCGGTAAAAAGGACGTTAAACGAGCCGTTTCGGAATCATCCGAAATTGCTTTAACTTGTTGATTAACAAGTGTTTACCAAGCCACTCAATAAAATGAGTTTAAACTCCAAAAGGGTAGGTGCGTCTACGCTTCGGAGCTTTTATCGATAAACTGGTATTTATCTTTCTTTGCAGGGAATAAATGCAAAGTGAGTAATGTTATAAAAATTTGAAAATGCTTTTAGGTTTGAGCGCATCGCCTTACCAATGATAAAGCCGCTCGCACAGCGAGAATAAAAACTTAAATGTGTAGTTGCGTCTACATTAGAGAGATTTGAGTTATAAAAATGAATATGCTTTTCGTCTTTACAATCCGTTGATTGGAGACAGAGTGGAAAGCAACTTGTTCGTCAAACACAAGATGTTTTTGAATAATCCCTAATTGCGTCTAAAAATCAGAATATTGAAACGCTAAAGTTAGCAGTATCCTAATAATTTAAAAATGCTTTTATCTCTGCGTAATGCGGAGTAATGATAAAGCCACTTGCTTAGCAAGTATAAAAGCGAAAAGGTATAGTTGCGTCTAAAAAACGTGACTATTTTTATGTCTAAAGTCAGTTTTTATCTATAAGATATTGAGCCGTAGAATCAGCTGAAGATACACCCTCAGCAGACAATTAATTTTAACTTTTTGCATTTTGTCGATAATATAAGTAAGTTCTTTATTTAGAGTAGTTGCGGCTATTTAATGAATTTGAACCTGTCGTTGGTACTGGAGAAAAAAGGCAGTTTATTTGTCTGATGCTCAGTACCAATTGGTATTGGGAAACTAAACTAATATTGAGTTTTTCAACGTCTTGCAAATAACAAAAAAATGACCTCTCGTTCTTTTTGGGTCAGGCAATTCTTATTTTTCGTTAGAATTAAGACAATTAGGGTAAGGGTGGAGTGCATCTAAATGTTGCATGTGAACTACTTAGTAGTTAATAAATAAATAAGAGAGCTACTCGATTCACTCTCTTATTACAGCTTAGTTTTAATACTCTTCAGGGAGTAAAATTGTTGTTACTGACCTGTCCGCTTCCGTTATAACCCAGAGCTTTTCTCCCTTAGCTGTTAGGTAAGCAGAAAGCAGTCTAAAACCGTTTTTAAGTGAGAATTCATTCTCTTGTGCATCTTCTACTCCGACAATGCCCCAATTGCCTGATTGATGAAGTCTGATAAATTCATTCGGCATTTGGTTAGATTCTTCGAGTGCTTCTTTTGCGCCATGTGTCATAACTGTTTGCCCTAAAGGAAACAGCACTTTGTTTTCTGTTTTTGTAATTGTATTCTGATTTTGCATCTTCTTTTCTCCTGATTGTTGAAGGGTGGATGTTGAGGGATAGGAAATGTTTCGAGCATTTACCTATCCCATTACTTTTAGTGAACTCTCTCAAAGTAACGTTGGACTAATCGAGCTAATGCCCTGTGATAGCAGGGTTGACCGTCAAAGTAGGCTTTGCACTGACAAGTCCCATTTGCCTGATAGATTTCATTCGACTTTGACCAGATAATTAAATGCTTGTTATCGAAATCCCAAGTTAAAAACGGGTTCTGTTCAAACTCGACAGTCGCTTTGCCTACGGCTTTAATCCACCGTTTGTAACAGCCTTCTGTCAATTGTTTGCTTTCAAATTGGGTTTGAATAGAAACGAGAGTTTCGGCTACTACTTTGCCTAAGACTTCGTTATTTATTGTGTCCTGTAATGTCATTTTGTCGCTCCTTATTTGTGTAGATTAGTCATTTCTGACTTACAAGAATAATTCTAACGATTTCGTTAGATAAAGTCAAATTAATTCTAACGATTGCGAAATAATATTTTTGCTGTAACATGAGTTTATGAGCGAATGGATAACAACAGGACAAGCAGCAGAAATTCTAAAAGTGACAGACTCTCGAATTAGACAGTTAATCGCTGAAAATAAATTACCAGCACAAAAGTTCGGTCACGTAAACATGATTGACAAAAAGGATTTAGAACTTGTTAAAGATGCAAAGCGCGGCAGACCGCCAAAAGTGAAAGGTGAAAACGAATAAGTTTATAAATTGGAGTATTGACTTAATTGAACTTGATAATCGTATAGAAAATCTTTACATACATACAATATACATATAAAATATTTTTACAATGTTTGTTTGGAATGAATCAAAACGAAAGCGTGTTATCGAAGAACACCACATTGATTTTGCCCAAATCGAAGATGTTTTTGAAGATGCTTTCTCAATTGATTTTATTGATGAGGAACATTCAACGGAAAAAGAAATCCGTTATGGTGTGATAGGTAAGACTGCCGCTTACGGTCTGGTTATTTTAATTTATAACGTATCGAGCGATGAAATCCGTTTTATTACAGCCCGACGTGCTGAAAAGTGGATGGTGAATGAATATGAGCAACAACAAAAAAGATATTGATTTTACGGAAGAAAACTTCAAAAAGCAGTTTAAGAAAATCAGTCGTGCCGAGCGTCCAAACGCTGCAATAAACAAATCATTGCAGGAATCGAAAAACCGCATCACGATTTATCTTGATGCAGATATAATCGAATATTTCAAAAACGCTGGACAGGAAACAAAGGAAGGTTATCAAACTCTTATCAACAGAACTCTACGAGAAGTAATTAAAGGTGGACACGGACGCAATCTGCAAGTTGAACTTTTGAATGACAATCATTTTCTAGCTGAACTCAAAACTAAATTAGAAACAGTTTAGATTTATTTCTACGGAAAAATACGGTAACTACGTCAATGAAAATTGATTAAGATGTAAACTTTCTGCAATAAAATCTGTAAATGAATCTTGTATTTTTGACTTTAAAGGCTAATGAGGATCCATTTTCACTAATAATGTGAAAATCAGCTTTCATTTTTATCTTTCTTTGTTATAATGCCTTCGTTATGGCAAAAGAACTAACACCTTTTTCAATATCTCCAAACCCTTTAGCATTACATTTAACAGATTCTCTTCGTGCAGTCCTCCATAAAACTCGCTACGTTATTAATCATCGGCAAGGATTAAGCTGCATACTCGGTGATGTAGGTTTGGGCAAATCAACAATGCTTCGTTATCTTTCAAGTGAGTATGGTGCAAGAGAAGATTGCAGAACATTTTTGATACCAACACCAAACTTCCCTTCCCCGTTTGC
>MWWI01000098.1_pt1 | contig 18379 bp, 15 predicted proteins | sample 1047321 | NCBI WGS metagenome assembly MWWI01 (sample SAMN06349966, study PRJNA376086) | soil metagenome | isolation source: FI-1 sample Antarctic (ecotone) soil | place: Antarctica | reverse complement strand
TTGAATCCAAAACATGAATGATCTTTTGTTCGGGTTGTTCCAATTGCTTAGGGACCACGAATTCAAAACTCACTTGCTGCTCTGTTTTTTCTTCCGAGGGGATGGTTTTAACATACATTTCATCCTTTTGTGGCTCAACTGCTTCTTCTTTAACTTCTTCTTTATTGATTTCCTCGGATACGACAGGTTCAACTTTGGCAAAAACAGGGGTTTCATCCAATTTAAATACTTTTCTTTCTTGTTTCTGGAAATTATCAACCCCAAAATCCTTTTTTTGGTTAAAACCTGTTGCGATAACTATCGCACGAATGTTTTCACCTAGGGATTCATCAAAGCTCAATCCGAAGATGATGTTTGCCGTAGAGCCTGCTTCTTCCTGGATATAGTCGGAAATCTCGCCAACCTCATCCATGGTAACCTCTTTTGCCCCGGAAGTTATATAAAGAAGCACTTGGCTGGCCCCTCTGATGTTGTTGTCGTTCAACAATGGGGAAGCTAGTGCCTGTTCAACTGCCATGATTGCCCTGTCTTCGCCTTCAGCGATAGCATAGCCCATAATTGCAGTGCCGCCATTGCTCATCACCGTTTTAACGTCATTGAAATCCACGTTTACATAACCAGGGACCGTTATAACCTCTGCGATGCCTTTGGCTGCTGTGGTCAAAACATTGTCCGCTTTTGCAAATGCATCCCTCATGCTAAGGTTTCCATAGATCTCCCTAAGTTTATCATTGTTTATGATAACCATAGTGTCCACGTTTTTCCTAAGTTCTTCCAGGCCTTCTTCTGCCTGTACTTTTCTTTTCTTTCCTTCAAAAGAGAAAGGAATTGTAACGATACCTACGGTCAATATCCCAAGTTCTTTGGCTGCAGCGGCAATGATTGGTGCCGCTCCAGTACCTGTTCCACCGCCCATACCGGCAGTTACGAATACCATACGTACGTTGTTTGAAAGCATTTCCTTTATGGTGTCGATGCTTTCAATTGCCGAGTCTTTGCCTATTTCAGGCAGGGAGCCAGCACCAAGGCCTTGGGTCAAAGAAGAGCCAAGTTGGACCTTGTTAGGGATTAAACTTTTCTCCAGGGCTTGTTGATCGGTGTTGCAGATGATGAAATCCACTCCGTTGATCCCCTGTTGAAACATGTGGTTGACCGCATTACTGCCCCCACCACCAACCCCGATCACTTTGATGATGGAGTTGTTGCTGTTTTCTTTTGGAATTTCGAATTGCATAATTGTGTGTGTTTGGTTTGTTATTTAGTTTAATTGTGTGTTTTTTAGTTATGAGTCGTGAGTCGTGAGTCAAATCCTCAACCCCGAAAGTTTTCATCAGCTAATCAGCTAATCCTTCACCTGCTAATCCGCTAATCCGCTAATCCTTCATCAGCTAATCCGCTAATCAATTAATCCCCTTCCCCTTCTTCAAAGAATTTTTGTGTTTTGTTCAATAATTTGTCAAAAAAGCCTCCTTTGGACTTTTTGGAATGTGTTGTAACTTTGGTTTGTTGTTTGTTTCTTTGTTTATCAGAGAACTCAAGCCCTTTCATTACAAGTCCGACCGATGTTGCATAAATTGGACTGGTGATTTCTATGGAACCTTTCCCAAGGTGTTCGTTTGGATACCCGATCCGGGTGTCCATCCCAGTCATGTACTCCACAAGTTGTGAAACATGTTTCAACATGGCGCCACCACCTGTTAGCACGATACCAGCAATCAGTTTTTTCTCATAACCAGAATTCTTGATCTCATAATAGACCTGCTCGATAATTTCTTCCATCCTGGCCTGGATGATGTGGGCAAGGTTTTTCACAGAAATCTCTTTAGGGCCCCTGCCTTTTAACCCAGGAATTACAACCACTTCATTCTCCAGGTTTTCGGAGGCCAAGGCAGATCCAAACTTCATTTTCAACTGCTCTGCCTGGTATTTCAAGATGGTGCAGCCCTCTTTGATGTCATTTGTGATAATATTTGCCCCAAAAGAGATAACTGCGGTATGCCTAATGATCCCATCCTGGAAAATGGCCACATCGGTTGTCCCACCACCAATATCAACCAGAACTACACCAGCTTCTTTTTCCTCAGCGCTCAAAACCGACTCGGAGGAAGCCAATGGCTCAAGAATCAGTTCCGTTACCTCCAATCCTGCTTTGTTCACACATTTGAAGATGTTTTTTGCAGCCGTTATCTGGCCTGTAATTATGTGGAAATTTGCCTCCAACCTCACGCCAGACATACCTATCGGGTTCTTAATCCCTTGCTCATTGTCCACGATATATTCCTGTGGCAGTACATGGATAATTTCTTCACCGGGAAGCATCACCAATTTGTACATATCCTCCACAATGGCATCGATATCCGTTTGGCTGATCTCGTCATCCAGGCTGGTTCGGGTACGCATTCCCCTGTGCTGCAAGCTCTTGATGTGCTGCCCGGCAATGCCAACGTTTACATATTTTATATCAACGCCAGAGGCCGTCTCGGCTTCTTGCACCGCCAGCTTAATGGATTGAACGGTTTGTTCGATGTTGGCAACTACCCCACGTTTAACCCCTATTGACTCAGCCTTGCCGTATCCTAAAATTTCAATTTTGCCGTATTCATTCCTGCGCCCGACCATCGCGACAATTTTAGTTGTTCCAATGTCAAGCCCGACTACGATTTCTGAATCCATAATTATAAATTAATTTTTGTGCAAACTATTTGGTTTTCATATTTTAGGTTGATCACTTCATATTCATTCCACCCCGTCTTGCCCAACCCCTCGTTGTAAAATATCATCAACTTGTCAAATTTTTCTTTTAGCCCTGAAACATCACCAATTATGATCCGATGGATCCCGACCCTTGGTATGAGTTCTATTTCCCGGTTTGAATCCACAAAAACCTGTTGGATTTGGGCTTTCAAAAACTCATCCCGGTTAATGAAATCCGCCAGGATAAAAAGGTCATCCAAAATGGTTTTTTTTGCCAGGGAATCATCTTTTAAAATCTGTGGGACACTCAATCCGCTCCAGGTGTTTATGCCGCCCAAGATATGCCCGTTTGCCATCAATACCCTCGCTGAATATTTATTGGAAAGCGGCATAAAAGACCCTTCCTCGTCAATATAAAAGCCGTCATTGTTTATCGGAAATATCCTGATCAATGGGTTTCTCTGTTGCACCTTGATGTTAATTTCACCATTAATGGTCTTGAAAACCTCAGCATTTTGAATGCATGGGTGGTTTTCTATCAACTTTTCCAATTGGCCGACATTGATCTGTGCCACCGGCTTGCCTACAACCGAATCACCTGATTTCCTGATGATGGACATTATATCATTTACATCTATGAACTCATGGCCATTAATTACATCAATATTGATCTTCAAATCACTGCAGAGCAGGTTGTTTTGTTCATTATATACAAAACCCAAAGTGACCAAAAGCCCCACAGTGATCAATATCCAAGAGCATATACCAAGGATCTTTTTCATTTTAACAGCTCCTTCCTGATTGGTTCAACCATTCTGTCGATATCCCCGGCACCCAGCATCAAAAGGACTTCAGGTTTTTTATGCCTGAATGCTTCCATCAATCCTTCTTTGGAAATTAATTTCTTGTTTTTACTTTCCATGAGATCCAATAACATCGCAGAGCTAACGCCTTCGATAGGCTTTTCCCTGGCCGGGTAAATATCCAATAAAAAGCATTCGTCCAGCATGTCGAGGCTTTTTGCGAAAGCTTCAGCAAAATCTCTGGTCCGGCTGAAAAGGTGCGGCTGGAAAACACCGGTGATTTTTCTTTCCGGATAAAGTTCTTTAACCGCTCCGATACAGGCTTTCAGTTCTTCCGGATGGTGTGCATAGTCATCAATAAACACCAAACCCGGAGCATCTATAACATATTCAAACCTGCGTTTTACGCCACGGAAGGTTTCCAATGCAGCCTTAACATCATGCAATGAAATACCTGCTGAAATTGCAGCGGCCGAGGCAGCAACGGCATTTTCGATGTTGTGCCTTCCGGGCATTTTAAAAGCAATGTTGGTTATGGCACCTTTTGGCCCCACATAATCAAAAACAAAACTGTGGTTTTCTAAATGGATATTATCGGCATAATGCTCCGCTTTTTCACTTACAGAATATGTTTCAGTTGAAACATTCCCTTGGTTGACCAGTGGCAAACCTTTTTTATATATCAGCTTCCCGTTTTTATGGACCTGTTGGGCAAATAAATTAAATGAATCTTCTAAATATCTTTTTTCACCGTAAATGTCCAGGTGATCGGCATCCATGGAAGTAATAATGGCCACATCAGGGTGAAGCGTCAAAAAAGACCTGTCATATTCATCCGCTTCCACAATGGTTGCGGCCTCCAAAATATTTTTATCCTCAGGCAAAATAAGGTTTGAATTATAATTGACCGTTATCCCTCCCAAAAAAGCAGCACTGTTTTTACCCGAATGTTTGAAAATATGGGCCAATAAGGCAGAGGTTGTGGTTTTGCCATGTGTTCCTGCAACAGCCAAAGTATAAGAGTTCCGGGTGATTTCACCAAGGATTTCGGACCTTTTTTTAATGGTGAAACCACGCTCCTGAAAGTAATTCCATTGCTTGTTCTCTTGTGGGATGGCAGGGGTATAAACAATCAATGCTTTCTCCTTGCCTTCCAGTACTTTATCCGGGACCACATCCATCGAATCCTCAAAATTGATGCTTATCCCCTCCTTTATAAGCTCATCCGTTAAAGTGGATCCCGTTTTGTCGTAACCACTCACAGATTTCCCAATGGCATTGAAATACCTTGCAATGGCGCTCATTCCGATGCCGCCAATACCGATAAAATACACATTATGGAAATTTTTCAAATTCATTTTTTCTTCACCAGGTTTATGACTTCGCTCGCAATAACGCCCGCGGCATCCGTGAAAGCCAGTTTATGTATGTTTGCAGAAAGCTTTTCCTGCCGATCTTTTGAGTTCAACAAATCAATTGTTTCCGGAACCAGCTTCTCCTCCGCTTCAGCATCTTTGATAATTATTGCAGCATTGTGTGTAACCAGGGCCATTGCATTTTTTGTTTGATGGTCCTCGGCCGCAGTTGGCAGCGGCACAAGCAATGCGGGTTTTCTTACAATGCATAATTCAGAAACCGAACTGGCGCCTGCCCTGGAAACCACCACATCTGCCACGGCATAGGCAAGGTCCATTTTTTGGACAAAATCAAATGCTTGTACACTTTTGCTACCTGATTTTCCTATTGCTTCATTTGCCTTTGACAGGAAATTTTTACCTGTTTGCCATATCACCTGCGTGTCATTGTCTATCAATTCTTTTAAGCCTTTGAAAATGCTTTGGTTTATTGTCCTTGCACCTTGGCTCCCTCCGATGATCAATAATGTTTTTTTGTTTGGGTCCAGCTTAAAATGTTCCATGCCCCTTTCCCTTTTCCCTTCCAACTGGAGGATGTCCTGCCTTACAGGGTTTCCTGTAAGCATGATTTTTTCTTTTGGAAAGAATTTTTCCATGCCATTATAAGCCACACATATCTTATTGGCTTTTTTGCCAAGTATTTTGTTAGTGATTCCAGCGCAGGAATTCTGCTCTTGGATAAGTGTAGGAACACCGCTAAAACTGGCCATTGCCAATATAGGCCCACTTGCATAACCGCCAACCCCAACCACCACATCAGGTTTAAATTTCTTTATAATCCTATATGCCTTTAAAAGGCTTGAAGTAACTTTTAATGGGAACGAAAGGTTGTTTATTGAAAGGCTCCTTTGAATTCCACTGATCCACAATCCTTCGATTTTATAACCAGCAGCAGGTACTTTCTCCATTTCCATTTTACCCTTAGCCCCTACGAAAAGTATATCCACTTTATCCTGGAGCTTTTGTTTCAAAGCATTTGCAATGGCGATGGCAGGGAAAATATGCCCACCGGTGCCACCTCCGCTTATAATGATCTTAAGCTGCTGCAAGTTCGCCTCCTTTCTGCTTTTTTTCCAAGGCTTTTACTTTTGGCTCAGGGGCTATGGACTGGCTCACGCTAAGGATCATACCAATTGCGATTCCCGTAAAAATCACCGAAGTGCCGCCCTTGGAAATAAAAGGCAAAGGTTGGCCCGTTACCGGAAAAAGGTTTACTGCCACAGCCATGTTGATCATGGCCTGGAAAACCAGCAAAATACCACAACCCATTGCCAGGAATGCCCCAAAATAGCTTTCTGCCTTATTGGCAATCCTGATGGTCCGTAAGAGCAGCATTACATATAAGAACATTACTATTATGCCACCAATTAGCCCATATTCCTCCATGATAAAGGCAAAAATAAAATCAGAATATGGGTGGGGCAGGAAGTTCCTTTGGGTGCTTTTCCCTGGGCCTTTACCCAAGATACCTCCAGTGGCAATGGCAATTTTAGCCTGGTTTACCTGGTAATTTGCATTGTTGTTTGTTTTATCCCCGGTGCCGAAATTTTCGATCCTTTTCTTCCAAGTGCCTATCCGACCAGAGTTAGGTGAATTTAAGGCAATAACTATAAAGAGAGACAAAAACAAAACACCTGTCCCAATAAGCATTAACAGGTACTTTACATTAACCCTTCCTACATACATCAAAATCAAACAGGTTGCAAACAAAACAGCTGCAGTGGAAAAATTGGCAGGAAGGATCAAACCACAAATTATGAAAATCGGGAACAATACAGGCAGAAATGCAGACTTAAAATCCTTGATTTCATCTTGTTTCTTTGCCAAAATCCTTGCAACATACATGATCAATGCAATCTTGGCAAAATCTGAAGACTGGAAAGAAATCCCAAAAATGTTAAGCCACCTTGGTGCTTCGTTCAGGTTGGTGCCTAAGGCCAAGGTTAGCGCCAACAAAGGGATCGAAATCCAAAACGCCAATTGTGCTATCCGTGAATAATAGGTGAACTTCAATTTATGCACATAATACATCAGCACCAACCCAAGGATGGTGGTAAAGGAATGCTTGATCAAAATAGAAAACTGGTTTCCACCGCCACTTTTATACGACAATGTAGAGATCGAACTATAAACCGCAAGCATAGAAATAATAGACAAGAGCAATACTATTGCCCAAATCACTTTATCTCCTTTTATTTTGCTTAAGATCATATTAGTTGGTTTGTCTTTTAGTCGGTTAGTTTGTTAGTCAGATTGTCGTATTGTCAGATGGTCGTATTGTCAGATTGTCGTATTGTTCTTTATCCTTAGTTATTAGTCCTATTCCCTTTGTCAATTGTCAATTGTCTTTTGTCTTTTGTCAATTGTCTTTTGTCTTTTGTCAATTGTCAATTGTCAATTGTCAATTGTCAATTGTCTTTTGTCTCATGACTCACGACTCACGACTCACGACTCAAGACTCAAGACTAAGTTTTCACAAAGCCCTTACTGCGTCTTTAAATTGTCTTCCCCTGTCTTCGTAGTCATGGAAGAGGTCAAAACTTGCACATGCCGGTGAAAGAAGTATTGCATCGCCTTTTCTTCCAAGCCTGTATGCAATGGCGACTGCTTCCTGTGCTGACCTAGCTTCTTCAATAATTGGGACGATCCCTTTGAAAGCATTGATCAATTTTTGGTTATCGACCCCAAGGCAGATCAAGGCTTTCACTTTGTCTTTTACAATTTCGTCAAGCATGCTGTAGTCGTTTCCTTTGTCCACGCCCCCGGCAATCCAAATAGTAGGGGCTTTCATGTCTTCCAATGCATACCAAGTAGAATTTACGTTGGTTGCTTTGGAATCATTTATAAACTCCATCCCATTTACTTTAGCCACTAATTCAAGGCGGTGTTCCACATTTTGGAAATCTGACAGGCTGTCCCTGATGTTTTCTTTGCGGATATCTAAAATCCTAGCTGATACCCCAGCGGCCATAGAATTACAGACATTATGTTTTCCTTGTAATGCAAGTTCATTGATTGACATAGTAAATGGTTCGTTTATGTTAAATATTAATTCTTTATCCTTTAAATATGCACCCTGCCCAACCTCATTCATTAATGAAAAAGGGAATTTTTGGGCTTTGATTTCTCTTTTACTTAATTCATTCGTTATGTTCTTATCATCCAGGAAATAAATGAATGAATCCCCCTCCCTTTGGTTCTGGATCACCCTGAACTTTGAGTTTATATAGTTTTGCATATTGTACCCATACCTGTCCAAATGGTCAGGGGTGATGTTCAACAATATTGCAATATCAGCCTTGAACTCATACATGTTATCCAATTGGAAACTGGACAATTCAAGTATATAAAATGTCTCTTTACCAACTTCTTCATTGGAGGAGTTTTTGTCATCCTCTTCTGCAACGAGTTTTGCAAAACTTTTACCGATGTTGCCCCCTAGTTTCACGTTCATCCCCGCATTTTTCAGGATGTGGTAAACCAGCAGTGTTGTAGTTGTTTTGCCGTTGCTGCCTGTTATACATATTGTTTTGGCATTGGTGTACCTCCCTGCAAATTCTATTTCGGAAATCACCGGGACCTTCATAGCCATCAGTTTTTTAACCAGCTCAGCCGTTTGCGGGATGCCTGGGCTTTTGATCACTTCATCAGCAGAAAGGATTTCCTCTTCGGAATGTTTCCCTTCTTCCCATTTGATTTTGTATTGAGAAAGAACGTTTTTATATTTTTCGGCAATGGCCCCTTTATCCGAAACAAAAACCTCAAATCCTTTTTTTTGTGCCAATATTGCAGCCCCAACCCCACTTTCACCAGCCCCTAGAATTGCAATTTTCAAAGCCATTATTACCTAAGTTTGAGTGTTACAAAAGTCAACACGGCCAACATTACCCCAACGATCCAGAACCTGGAAACAATTTTCGATTCATGTAACCCAAGTTTTTGGTAGTGGTGGTGCAATGGTGCCATCAGGAAAATTCGCCTGCCTTCGCCATACCTGCTTTTGGTGAACTTAAAATAAGCCACCTGGAGCATCACCGAGAGGTTTTCGACCAAAAACACCCCACATAAAATCGGGATCAAAAGCTCTTTCCTGATCGCAATCGCAAAAACGGCAATGATCCCGCCCAGTGCCAAACTTCCCGTATCTCCCATAAATACCTGTGCTGGATAGGAATTATACCATAGGAACCCGACACAGGCGCCAACAAATGCGGAAATAAAGACCACGAGCTCACCGGCATTGGGAATAAACATGATGTTCAGGTAATCTGCAAAAATGATGTTCCCCGAAACATAGGCGAAGATACCAAGGGTGGCCCCGATGATTGCAGAAGTGCCTGTTGCCAGGCCATCTAAACCATCAGTAATATTGGCCCCATTTGAAACTGCGGTAACAATTATGATCACAATTGGGATGAACACGATCCAGGCCCATTTTTCGTAACCTTCGCCCAAAAATGCAAGTATCCGGGCATAATCAAACTCATTGTCTTTGATAAAGGGGATGTTTGTTTTCAGCGAACGGCTCTCTTTCCAGTAATAATTTTTGGGTTGTTTGGTGATCAGGTCATCTTCATGGATCTGGACATTTGCATGAGCTGCAGGATTGATCAAAACCCTTTCCTTGATCCTTACCCCATCGCTGAAGTAAAGCGCAATGCCAACAATCAAACCTATACCAACCTGGCCAATGATTTTAAATTTAGCTGCCAGGCCTTCTTTGTTCTTTTTGAAAACCTTGATATAATCATCCAAGAAACCGATTAGCCCAAGCCATATCGTGGTAATAAGCATCAAAAGGATATAAACATTATCCAACCTGGCAAATAGAACCGTAGGGATAAAGATGGCGGCAATGATGATCAAGCCACCCATGGTTGGGGTCCCTTGTTTTTTCATTTGGCCTTCCAGTCCTAGGTTCCTTACGATTTCGCCAACCTGTTTTAATTGCAGGTAATTTATGATACGCCTGCCGATCAACATCGAAATGATCAGGGAGCTGATAAGTGCCATTGCCGATCGGAACGATATAAACTGGAAAACACCTGCACCAGGAAAATCCATTATACTTTTCAACCAACCGAATAAATAATAAAACATAGGCCCTTAGTTATTTAATAGTTCAAAAGTTTCTTTTACCACCTCAACATCATCAAAAGGATATTTCACACCTTTGATCTCTTGGTATTTCTCGTGCCCTTTACCAGCCACAAGTATGATATCACCAGGTTTTGCAAGTGCACAAGCCGTTTTAATTGCTTCTTTTCTATCTGTGATCGAAAGCATGTTTTTAGCACACACAGGGTCAACGCCTTTTTTCATTTCTGCAATGATTGCCTCAGGCTCCTCAGAACGTGGGTTATCAGAAGTGAGGATGATCCTGTTGCTAAGTTCACATGCTATTTTTGCCATCACTGGCCGTTTTGCCGCATCCCTGTCGCCTCCACAGCCCAAAACAGTGATGATTTGTTCGTTTCCGGTACTGATATCTTTAATGGTCCTCAACACATTTAAAAGCGCATCGGGCGTATGTGCATAATCCACCACGGCAGTAATGTTGTTTTCCGATTTCAAGAACTGGACCCTGCCTTCAGGGGCTTTAAGGGAGCTGATTGCCGTAAGCACCTTTAGTTTGTCCTGTCCGAGCAAGCTTGCTGTGGCATAAACCGCCAATATATTGTATGCGTTGAATTTCCCGATAAGCGTAACCCAAACTTCGCTTCCATCAACATCCAATAATAACCCGGAGAAACCGCTTTCCATCAATTTCCCTTTATAATCAGACATGCTTTGCATGCTATAGGTTTTTTTTTCTGCCTTTGTGTTTTGCATCATCACCATTCCGTTTTTGTCGTCCCGGTTTACCAAGGCAAAGGCACTGCCAGGGAGCATCTCGAAAAACTGTTGCTTTGCTTTTATATAGGCATCGAAAGTCAAATGGTAGTCCAGGTGGTCGTGTGTGATGTTTGTGAACACTCCGCCATTGAAATCAAGCCCGGCAATACGGTGCTGGACCACGGCATGTGAACTCACTTCCATAAAACAATATTCACAACCTGCCTCCACCATCATCCTGAGCAATTTGTTCAACTGAATTGCATCCGGTGTGGTATGCGTGGCAGGGATTGTTTCGTTGCCGATTTTATTTTCGACCGTTGACAAAAGCCCGGTGTTGTAACCCAATTGCATTAAAAGGTTGTAAAGCAGGCTTACCACGGTTGTTTTCCCGTTTGTTCCTGTTACGCCCACCAATTTTAATAATGCAGAAGGGTTATCATAAAAATTTGAGGCGATATGCCCAAGTGCGATCCCTGCATTCTTGACCTTTATGTAATTTATTTTTTCTTTTTTGACATCTGGCATCACTTCGCAAACAATTGCGATAGCGCCTGTCTCAATGGCTTTTTCAATAAAATCATGGCCATCGACAGTTTCGCCCTTAACTGCAACAAAAAGCCCGTGCCTTTCGACCTTCCTGGAGTCAAAAGCAATGGAGTTAATGGCAATGTTTGTTGATCCGAATACCTCAACAATGCCTGTTTTATACAATATGTCGCTTAGTAGCTTCATTTAAGACAATTCCAATAAAATTAAGTTTCCTTTTAAAATTCGTTCCCCAGGCATCACCGACTGCCGTTTAATGGATCCCCGGCCTATTGCCTTAACCACAAAACCGCTGTTTTCCAATATATAAGTTGCATCTTGCAAACCCATGCCAAGCACATTTGGGGTGAGCCCTGCGGTATAGTTCACATCGTTGAACTCCACTGTTTTTTCACCTGTGGAAGTTCTTACCCATTCTCTTTTTTGGGAATTGTTTTTCGTTTCTATTTTCAAGGCAGTAAAAACCGTTTGAAGGTCATGGTAATAACCGTTCTTGGAATAAGGTATGCCACTTTTAGCAAGAACCGGGGCAGTGGCCTCCATTGGTTTATGGATTTCCAGGTTGGTTGAATAAACCTTGTCGGCAATTTCCTTGAAGATTGGGCCCGCAACCAGATTTCCGTAGTAAACATTGTTTGAAGGCGCATTCACCACCACGATACAAGAATATTTCGGGTTGTCCGCAGGGAAATATCCAACGAATGAAGCTTGGTGGCTCACTTTTCCATCGATCATATAAGTCCTGTTTGCATTGGCAATTTGTGCCGTACCTGTTTTACCGGCAATCTTATAATTGGCATGTCTCAAATTATTCGCGGTTCCATTCTCCACAACGCCTTCCAGCATTGCCCTGGCTTTTTCCAAGGTCTTTTTGGAACAGATGGAATTGTTTATTACTTCTGTATCAAACTTCCTCACAACCTTTCCCCTTTTCCTAACCTCCTTAACAAACATTGGTTTTACCATTTTCCCATTGTTGGCGATGGCATTGTAAAAAACCAAGATCTGAAGCGGGGTTTGCCTCACCTCATATCCAATTGACATCCATGGGATTGTAACACCTGACCATGTTGGATCCTTAACATCTTTGATCCGTGGCATACCTTCGCCTGTTATATCCAGGTTTAGTGGTTCGTGCAGGTTCATTTTTTTAAGCCTGTCCACAAATTTTTGCGGGTTTTTAGCGTAATTCTCATTAATAATTTTGGAGATACCAACATTCGTGGAAACCTCAAAAGCCCTTTGAACCGTTATTTTCCCATAACCCCCAACATGTGAATCGGCCATTTTCCTGTCATAAAAGCGGGTTGTGCCATCTTCTGTGTCAACGCTATCGGTCAATTCAACGAAGCCATCTTCCAGGGCAGCCATCATAGAGGCAAGTTTGAAGGTTGATCCTGGTTCCGTGCTGGCACCAATGGCATAGTTGTAATTTTCGGCATAGCCGCCTGATTCCATGCGCGACAAGTTTGCGATTGCCTTCACATGGCCTGTTGCCACTTCCATCAGCACCACACAGCCATGGGCCGCATTGTGTTTTGTAAGTTGGTTCATCAAGGCATTTTCAGCCACATCCTGGATATTGATGTCGATGGTGGAAACCAAATCGCTGCCATCTTCTGGCTCCAGTTCATTGGAGTCGTTTACCGGCATCCAAACACCACCGGCAATTTTTTGCATCAGGCGTTTGCCCCCGATCCCCCTTAATTCTTTGCCATAAGCACCTTCAAGCCCAACAGGTTTAATGCTTTCCACATCATAGCCAATAGTCCTGGCAGCCAACAACTTAAAAGGCATTGAACGAATGTTCCGTTGGATGTAAATAAACCCGCCTTTATATTGGCCCAACCTGAAAATCGGGAATTTGCGCAGTTTTTTCAATTGGTTGTAAGTAACCTTCCTCCTGACCAGGTAAAACCTGTTCTTATTCTTCCTTTCCCTGATTAGGTCATTTTTATATTCCTGCTGGGATTTATCCTTGAAAAGCAAGGAAAGCGACATGGCCAGTGAATCGACTTTTTCCTTGAAATATGCATCTGTAAGTGCATCTGTAACCATGTCCATCCGGATTTCATAATTTGGGATGGAGGTTGCCAAAAGGCTTCCGTCAGAAGCAAAGATGTTTCCACGGACGGCCTCGATGTCCCTGAAACTGAAAATCTGCATTTCCGATTGCTGGCGCCAGTGTTCACCTTCAATAAATTGGATCTTCACTGCCTGCGCGATGATTGCAAGGCCAAACAGGGCGAACACAACGTACACCAGGTAAAAGCGAATCAATATGGTTTTCTTAGAATCCAAATCTTATTTTTCAATAACTATTTTTTTAGGGGGGACCACAGATTCCTTAATGCCATAAGGGCTTAAAGTTTTGGCCACCTCCGATTGTTTGCTTTTGAACATCAGTTCAGATTTTGTTGTGATATATTCAGACCTCAATTCTTTTAACTCATTGCCAAGACTGTTGATGTCCCTTATCTTATTTTCTGCATAATATCCGTTTGCGATGTACAACAAAGCCAGAAAAGTAAGGAAGAATATATAAGGCAAAAGGTTGATCATCCCATCGCTGCTCAGAAAATTGCCGTTGAGCAAGTCCGCCAGGGATTTCCCTACGCCTTTCTTTGCTGCCCTTGGCTTTTCTTCTGCCTTTAGTGTATTCATCTTTATTAATTATTCCTTGTGTATCTTACTGGTTATAGTTTTTCTGCCACCCTAAGTTTGGCACTTCTGGCCCTGCTGTTGATTTTTAGCTCCTCTTCGGAAGCAACTATGGGTTTGGTCTTCAATGCCTTGAATGGTGTTTTGGGGTTCCCGAAAAAATCTTTCTCCACTTCCCCTTCAAATTTCCCAGACCTCATGAAATTTTTAACTGGCCTGTCTTCCAAAGAATGATAGGCAATAACTGCCAACCTACCCCCTGGCCTAATGACTTCTTCACTTTGCACCAAAAACTCCTTTAGGTCATCCATCTCTCCGTTCACTTCAATGCGGATGGCCTGGAAAACCTGGGCCAGGAAAGTATTTTCCTTGTGCTTTGGTGTTTGTGGCTTGATTGCCTCTTTTAGGTCATCAACTGTTTCAATCTTCCTCACTGCCCTTGCATCCACGATCAATCTGGCTATCCTACCTGAATTGTTTAGTTCCCCATATTCTTTAAATATTCTTTTTAGTTCAGGTTCCTCATATTCATTTACAATATCCATGGCTGATTTGCCTGAGCTGATATCCATCCTCATGTCCAGTTTTGCATTGAACCTGATTGAAAAGCCCCTTTCTGCAACATCAAACTGATGCGATGAAACACCGAGGTCAGCAAGTATCCCATCAACAGGCACCGCACTGTACATTTTCAGGAAATTCTTCAAATACCTGAAATTTTGCCTGATGAGCATGAACCTTGGATCCTGGATAATGTTTTCGGCAGCATCAGGATCACGGTCGAAGGCGTAAAGTTTTCCGTTCTCGCCCAGGTTTTTCAGGATTTCCCTGGAATGGCCTCCCCCACCGAAAGTCACATCCACATAAATGCCATCGGGCTTGATGTTTAAGCCTTCGATGCATTCTTTCAGGAGAACTGGGTTATGGTATTTCATTTCCACTTTCGGTTTTATTTGCCTTTCCCATCACTTGTTCGGCAAGCGATGAAAAATCTTCACCAGCTTCTTCGGCCATCAGTTTGTCGTAAGCCTCTTTTGGCCATATTTCAATTCGGTTCGCATAAGCAAAAAGCACAATCTCCTTTTCAATCCCTGCATATTCCATCATCTTTTTAGAAATCAGGAAACGGTTGGTGTTGTCAAGTTCCAGTTCGGTAGCCCCATTGTTGAACCTCCGCAAAAATTCCCTGTTCTTGGCAACGTAAAGGTTTAGTTTGTTCACTTCTGCACTGATCTTTTGCCATTCGTCCATTGGGTAAAGGTTCAGGTGTTTTTCAAAGCCCCGGTTAAGCACAAACTTGTCCTGGGCATCAGGAGATACCTGCTTTTTCAGCCCAGCAGGAAGCATTACCCTCCCTTTTGGGTCTACCTTACACTCATATTCTCCAATGAAATTTGCCACTTTTGCCTTTAAATTGTAAAATTATGCAAAATTTTACCACAAATTACCACTTTCCCCCACTTTTGTTGATAACTTTTCTATTTATAGGAGAAAATTTTGGGTCGATGCAACTTTATTAAAAATCGAAATTGGCTTGTTAGCTAAGGCAAGAACAAAGTTTAGTTTAAAAAACAAGCAACCACCCAAGCACGAAAAGAGTTAAGAACAATGGCAAGTTGAAAAGTTTAGTTCAAGGTTTTTTGTAAGTATGAATGGTGGAATGCCTATAAATTCTTATTTTTGGCAAAATCAGCGCAAAAAATGGAATTCGAAATAAAAAAAGAAAAGCGGTTTGAATATGTTGAAATGGGCGAGGGCCCGGTAATTTTGCTGCTTCACGGGCTTTTCGGGGCATTGAGCAATTTTAAGGATGTGATCAATTATTTCTCTAAAGATTACAAGGTTGTAATTCCAATGCTCCCGATATATTCCCTGCCGGTTTTCAACACGAATGTGGTGAGCATCGCAAAATATGTGCACCGGTTTATTGAGTTCAAAAATTTCGACCGCGTAAACCTGGTAGGGAATTCACTTGGCGGCCATGTTGCACTTGTATATTCTCTGAAACACCCCACAAAGGTCAATACGATGACATTAACGGGCAGTTCTGGCTTATATGAAAACGCCATGGGCGGGACTTTTCCAAGAAGGGAAGACTATAATTACATCAAGGAGAAAGTATCTTTTGAATCCCATGTAAATCCAAAATCTTCTGAATAATATACCGGGCTGTTGTAATTAGCCATGGCTACGAGTTTATTTCCATTACTACGTAAGGAATGGACTCCTGCACCTGCATACATTCCATATTTCCTTAATTTTTCCCATGAATTTTGATGTCGGTCAGATTTAAAAAAATCACCACGCATGGAGCAAACATAAATCTCCTCATTTAAAACAAAGGCTCTAAAGAAAGGGTATTTACTTAACCCTACATTTTGCCAATTATCCTCATTTTTCTTAGTTCTGAAAACACCCGCTGTTGTTGCAGCAAATAAATACTCATCATCAACTGTAAAATCATAAATGTGGGCATCTTTAGGAATTGTTGCAGTTAAATTACCCCAACTGTTCCCATTATCATGTGAGACAGAAATTCCATAAAAATAGCTTAGAAATATGCTATTGCCATTACTGCGAATCCTATTTGAGCTTCCTCCCGCATTTTTAACTTCCCAGGTTTCCCCTCTATCAGAAGTAGATAAAAGACATGTTCCAAATTCATTTTTTTTTTGGGCATGAACAAAAAGAGTATTTCCAATAGAACACATTCCAGCTATTTCTCTTAAAGTATCAACAATGGGAATAACCTTCCAATTTATTCCATCAGAGGAATGGAAGATATCACAAGGCATATGAGTAGCTGACACAAATACATCTTCGTTTACAACTTCAATCCATCTGATACCAACTTTAATTTCCTGGACCTTTTCCCAATCTTTTCCATTAGTTGAAATAAACAATCCACCATAATAGCTGGAAGCAAGCAATTTATTTTTAAAAACTTTAATGTCATAAATATAGGTTGGAACAGGAAGTTTATTCCATGATTTCCCTCCATCAAATGAAGAAAATACTCCCCATTCTGTAGCGGCATACCACAGGCCTTTGTGTTGAATAATGCTATGTACTGCGTTCATGTTTGGGCCATAAGTAGGCTCCCATTTTTGAGCAAACAGTGGGAAAGAGAGCATAAAAAATATTAGATTTAAGCAAATGGCTTTCATAAGATTAATTGTTTTTAAGGTATTGATAATCTAATTCCTTACCATTACCTTCTAACATCCCAGAAAAGCAATTTTCATTAACGACAAAAGCCGGCTTTTGGCCGGCTTTTGCAAAACACACAATTATTAAAACTAAATTAACCCAACAACGATTTGGCAACTTGGGAGACCAGTTTTCCATCTGCTTTCCCGGATAAACGCTTTGATGCGATACCCATCACCTTGCCAAAATCAGCAGCAGAAGAGGCGCCCGTTTCGGCTATCACTTCTTTGATCTCCTGTTTTATCTCATCCTCCGAAAGCATTTTTGGAAGGTACATCTCAATAATATTTGCCTGGGTGATTTCAGGATGAGCCAAATCTTCCCTGCCCTGGCTCATAAAGATACTTGCACTTTCCTTTCGCTGCTTAACCATCCGTTGAAGGGCTTTCACCTCATCTTCTTCCGTAACATCGGCCCCGGAGGTTTTCAGTTTCAGTATCTCGGCCTTAATTCCTCTTAAAGCCTCAAGCTTCACCTGCTCCCTCGCAAGCATAGCATGTTTTATATCAATGTTTATTTTTTCCTCTAAAGTCATAAATTTCAGTTTTACATTAAAGATAGTGAAAATTTAGTCCCGATAGCTATCGGGATGAGACATGAGATTTGAGACAAAAGGTATAAGGTATAAGTTATAAAATATAAAGTATAAAATTATAAATTATAACCCCACACCTTCTTATCACTCAAGACCCAAGACTCATGACTCACGACTCTCCCGAAAGCTTTCGGGATCAAGACTCAAGCCTAATCCACATTATCATGTAAAAATGAATTGTTTGGCCTTATATCGGTTTTCTTTTCTTCGTTTTCACTTAGAGTAAACCTTGAAACCGTGGATTCAGAAGAATGAGGGAGGTTTTCCAACTGGATATTCCTTCTTTTGTAGGCAGGTTCGTTTTCAAGTCCAACAATTGAATCAGGCCTAACAACTGTTTTAAAGTTCATTTCTTTCAACCTGTTGAACCTTTCCCTTGCCTTGGCAATTTGCTCATCAGCAGTAGGTTTATCGTTATAGACAATTTCCTCTTTTGCTTTCACCTCTGCTTGTTTAGGGGCTTCTTCTGGTTTGGCAGTACCTTCCTGCTTTGAATCCAAAACATGAATGATCTTTTGTTCGGGTTGTTCCAATTGCTTAGGGACCACGAATTCAAAACTCACTTGCTGCTCTGTTTTTTCTTCCGAGGGGATGGTTTTAACATACATTTCATCCTT
>MWWI01000097.1_pt1 | contig 18392 bp, 13 predicted proteins | sample 1047321 | NCBI WGS metagenome assembly MWWI01 (sample SAMN06349966, study PRJNA376086) | soil metagenome | isolation source: FI-1 sample Antarctic (ecotone) soil | place: Antarctica | reverse complement strand
CGCCTGACCCATTCACGCGCTTTTTATGCTCTTACTTCACGGTGACTGGATTGCCGATGGGCGTTGTGGTCACGGACGCTGACGGTTTGCGGACGCCATAGATGATGACCACAACAATTGCCACCACCGACCATACCGCAACTTGTAGCCAGAACAAGCGGTTTGCATCTACCTCGTTTAAGCCAAGGTTGCGCAGGATCAGGATGCCATCCACCGCATGTGCGACCAAGGGCAGCAAGACACTCCCTTTGGTGTTGTTGAAAATCCATCCAAAGAGAATGGTGGCAGCAACGGTGGCGATCAGCAGAAAGGCTGGCAACTTGCCAATGAAGACAAGGGGCAGATGCCATGCTGCCACGATCACACCAAAAATCAGGTTGGCAACCAGCGGCGAGTAGTGCTCCTGCAGGCGTGGCAGTGCAAAGCCGCGCCAACCCAATTCTTCCTGCATCGGTCCATCGAAAGGATGCACCATTCGGAAGGCGACACTATGCAGATAACTCCCAAAGCCGCCGGTACTCCCCTTTTTTACGCGTCGGAAAACTCCTATCGAATCACCCTAAAGCCACCCGGCAAGCCCTCGCAGGCTATGCCATCGTTGTCTTGATCCAACCTGTGAATGTCACCAGCTCCTTGACTCACGCAAAAATCAAATACAGCTTGCGCCTCGGGCTGCGTGTCAAAGTCACTACAGAAGTATGCTTTAAAACGACATTCAGAACTACTCGGCTCTTCAAGTGTGGGTGTAAGTGTGTGTAGGAGTTGGTGACGCTGTGCCTGCTACTGGCGTCACCGGAGCACTCGTGGGCGTGCTGGTGTTACTTGGTGCCCATGTAGCCCCTGAGACCGGTATGGGGCGAATCACAATGGGCAGGTAGACGTTGCCAGAGACAGCCACAGGCACAATAGCAGCAAGCAGAACAGACATGAGTAAGAGCAGGCGCATGGGGAGCTCCTGTGAATATGGTGCGTGTGCGTGTGGCTGTGGTGCAGACAGAAGCCCAGGCGATTGACCTGGGCTTTGCTGAGAAAGAAGTAGCTTGAGATAGAGGAAAGTTGGACAGCAGAATGTCAGGATTCTCTCGGTGTAACCACCGTATCATCTACACGTAACTTTTCGCTACTTGGCTTCTCATTCCTACTGCACAGGAGATAAACTCAATGCCCCCTTTAGATTTGTTAATGGAAGCAGCGCTTCCTCGGGGGCATGGCGAATTAGTTCTCGTGATTGATGATGAGACGGCCTTGCGAACAATCATCCAGCTTGTACTGGAGTCATTTGGGTATCGCGTGTTGCTCGCAGAGAGTGGTACCAAAGCTCTTGTACTCTATGCACAACACGAGGCAGAGATTGCCGTTGTGCTGACGGATATCATGATGCCGGGGATGGATGGCTTTGCCACCACCGAGATGTTGCTCGCAATAAACCCTCATGTCAAAGTCATTGCAGCTTCTGGCCTAGCCAGCGCTGACATAGTCACGCAAGCAATGCGCGCTGGCGTCAAAGGCTTTATACCAAAACCTTATATAATAGAGACCTTGCTAAAGCTATTCGCCGCGGTTCTCGCAGATTCCGAGGATAGTGCTCATTAATGTTCTCGCCCATGCAGATATTGTAGCCCCTATTGATGCGCCAGGAACTAGACTTGTCTCCCTGAGTCACTCTCCTTTGTGGGCTGGTCTGCTGACGAACGAAGTGTCAGTTGGCGGACAGCATCTGCCCGTTAACTCCATCGTACTATTCGGAGGTTGTTTAACAAACGTGCGAGGAGTGGCCACGACATGATAGAACAGCAACACGAATCACTGCATGTCTATGCAATTCAATCTTGAACTGGCTCTTTCCGTTGCCCCAAGTAGGTAAAAAGAGTCGACTTGGATATCCCCAAGATGTCACATAACTCCTGGATCGAGTGTTTTTTCTCGTCATAAAGCTGATAGAGCAACGCCATTTTTTTTACATCCAGTACCTTCGGACGGCCACCCTTGCGTCCCCTGGCCCGAGCCGCTTGTAAACCGGCCTGTGTACGTTCCCGAATGAGATTTCGTTCGAATTCTGCCAAAGCCCCAAAGATATGGAAGACCAACCGACCACCACTGGTTGTCGTATCAATCGACTCTTGCAAACTTTGGAATCCGATACCCTTTTCTTCTAAACTGGTCACAATCTCAATAAGATGCTTTAGCGACCGACCCAACCGATCCAGACGCCACACGACAAGAGTATCTCCCGGTCGTAAATAGGTCAATGCTTCTTGAAGCCCTGGTCGATCTGTCTTCGCGCCACCAAGCTGGTCTCGATAGATTTTTTCACACCCCGCCTGTTCCAAAGCATCGACTTGAAGGAATAGATTTTGGTCGTCAGTAGAAACGCGTGCATAGCCAATTTTCATAACTATCTATGATATAGTATGGAAACTCATTCGCGCAATCAATTTGCGGACTTTGTTTTCTGTACTGAGTTTTTGGACGGATCGCTCAATTAGAGCAGGACATATTTCCCAGCAATCTGAAAAGTCCGAAAAAGGAGCGTTTCTTGGACTTCACTCGACCTCATACAAAATGACTGATGCCAAACAAAAGTGTTCATTTACTTTGCTGAATTACGAACAACAGATCGAGGTCTACAAACAAGCTGCGATAGCCGCGCTAAGGGCTTATGATCTAGCGGGTGACTCGACATTTGTAGAACCCTTATCCTTTGTCAACAATGCAACCTTCAAAGTGCAAGTGCTGCATACGAGGGATACAGTCCAACAATTTGCCTTACGGATTCATCGTCCAGGGCATATGCAAATAGAAGCTATTCTTTCCGAATTGCAATGGTTGAGAGCGATTCAACAAGACACGACACTCCGTACACCCCATCCTGTACCAGCAAAAGATGGAAAATACCTGATTTCTGTCTCTTTACCATACCTGCACCAACCTATTCACTGCATTCTATTTGAATGGCTTGAAGGACGTCATTTACGGACATCTCAGCAGACACCCGCATTATCTTATCAGGTCGGGGAATTTATTGGTGCCTTACATCAACAATCATCTCAATTCCGCTCAACTCCGGAGCTTCTTCGACGGCGCCTGGATAGCGATTATCTAGTTGAACAGCGTATTTTCATGGCGTCTACGGAACAGAGGCAGATGTTTACGCCAGAGTATTTTCGGCTATTTCGCCTGGTTGAGGAGCGCGTCAAAACGGTATTCGATGAACTCGATCAGGAGTCGGATAGTTTTGGGCTGATTCATGCGGATCTCATCTGGAAGAACTATTTCTTTCATGAAGCTGGCGTTGGAGCACTCGACTTCGATAGTTGTGGCTGGGGGTATTTTCTATATGACCTGGCACCGGCGCTTCTCGGTTATCGAGATGAGGCGAACTATTCGGCGCTTCGACAGGGATTTCTGTCGGGCTACCGCCATGTTCGTCCTTTACCTGTTCTGCAAGAACGGTATCTAGATACCCTAATCGCCGCTCGTCATCTTGTTTCATGTGGCTGGCTTATCAGCCGACTAGATAACCCAACGCTTCTTCAAAGAGCACCGTCGATTATCACCTACCGAACGAGCGAAATGTGTCGGCTACTAGCTATACCTGATATAAATGCTTAGTCGTGTCAGACCTGGAGGAAAGACATGAATGAATCTCTACTTAAGATAGAACGATGGGACACCAGCCACGAACGATGGTCCGAGCTTATGACCTTAAAAGGCGTTGAAGACTTAGACCTCGAGTCCAAAACCGGTTATTGGCATCTGGGAACGTACACACTTGTCGCTATAAATGAAGGGGCGATTGTCGGCGTGCTGCGCTTCTGGACGCAGGAAATCGGAGCCGATGAAAACAAACCGCCATTTCTTGTCGACGGGAAACCTGCTGTCGAAGCGAAGATCGTTACCTTTCACGTACTTGAAGAATATCGCCAACAAGCAATCGGTCGAGCCTTACAGCTTGCTGCTGTTCGGTGGGCCCGAGAACTCAGTTGCTACCAGATCCGAAGTCGAAGTGCATACAATCGCAGAGCCAACCATTCGCTAAAAGCATCGCTTGGGTTTGGCATAAATCCAGGCCGCAGTACGGCTGATGGCCCTGATGATACGGCATTTTTCATCCTGCCACTTAGGTTGTCGAAGGAACTCATCGATGGTAGCCAATAGATCACTGGCGTTGGACAACATCGTCGCTATCTCTAATCGATAGCGACGATTATTCGCAAATGGTTTACCAAATGCCGGAGCAAGCTAACAAATTATTTGTGCCGAATTGCAAGTAGCTTGAATCACGATCATACTGGTGATTGTGGGTACCTTCGCTAACCCGCAATCGGTACAACTCGAGCGTTAGTCTGACAAAACCCTCTTCTGCTTATCTCGTTCATGTTGTCCTACTCACGTGTGAGCCTCATGCCGCCAGAGACAATCGGCTTTCCATATCCAAATCAAACACTCCATAGGGATTCACATGACCATAGAACAATGGCGTCAGACCACGCCAATCTGCCTCTGTCATGCGTTCATACCACGTTGGTTCAGCCAGCACTTCCTGAGTCATCAAAGTGTTCACGTAAACCAAGCAGGATTGGAGTAAATGCATGGACAAGATCGCTACCTCTTGGGCATCCACATCGTTCGTGCTGATTTCGCCACGCTTACCATAAAAGATGAAGCTGTTGGCGCTATTCCAGTTCTCAACGACATTTAATCCTTCCTGAATTTCCCGTCTTACCTCTTCATGTGTTAGATAGGAGCAAAGGAAAATCGTCTTGCTGGCTTTCCCCAACTCGGAAAGCGCTTTATAGGTGGGATGCTGGAGATTCTGTCGCGCAAATCGTTTGAGAATCGCTTCCGCCTCGGCAGTTCCCAATCGCAATGCAGTAGCGTACTTGACCATTTCATCGTACTGGCGCGCGATCAGTTCCCAATCAATGGCCTCCTGGAGAATCGGTTGCAAGTGAGGATACTGCTCAGCGCCATCCACATCTGGTGGAGATAGCTTCTGCTCGTGCAAGTTCTTGAAGCGAGGCATTAGTTGGAAGCCCAAGAGATGGCAGAATGCAAAGGCAACTTCACTTTGACCGTGGGTATCCACATAATTGCGATCAATTTGCATCTCCGTACAGTGGCGCAATACACCCTCAATCATCGAGGCCACCTCGGAAGAAGAGGGCGCTTTGAGTTGCGAATAGATGCACAGTGCCTGTTTAGCCACATGCCAATAGACCATCACACCTGACTTGTGATAGCGTTTGTGCCATTGCGCACGTAAATTCTGATTCCAAGCGGCAAACTGTTTGGAATCAGACGCACACCAGGTTGCAGTTTCTCCCCAGATTTCCGGCTGCCGGATCGCTAGTGTGGCATTGATGACGCGGTTGAGGGCCTGGCGTAGGGCATCTTTGACGACAAAGCGACGACGGATATATTGCAGATTGGCATAACTCACACCATGATTGCCCATGCTGACACTGGTCAGCCCGGTGTTGGTTCCCAATGCAAAGAGGCAGAGCAGTAGTCGTTTTTGAAGCTCAGAGCGAGGCAATCGTTCCTGTCCCGTCAGACTTTGGAAGCAATCGGTAAACCCCACACGCATGTCTACCTCTTTGATGATATCCAAGAGACTGGTCATCCACCAACGCTGTCCAATCTGATTCTTCAGATAGCGCAGGTTGACTGGCTCCTCTTGTTTCGGGAGAGGACTCATGCGAATCCAACCGCCTCTCTTGGATAAAATTTCTACAGCAGGATTGGTAGGCAGTGAATCATTCAATGATTGCAGGGCCTGATCAAGTTCGCCTCTGATCTGTTCGACAAACGTATGTGCGTCTAGTGGGAGTGAGAGGGAACCATAATACTCATGCCGTTTATCGCTGAAATCAGCTGGAACGTCTTCATCCGGATCACGATAGCGGTCAGCGCCTCCGACCCAAATCTCTTTACAACGCAACTTGTCACGCAATGATTGCAAGACGCAAAGTTCGTAGAGAACCCGCCGAATGCGTCGTCGACCGTATTTGTCTCTCTGGTAGATCCAGTTCTGCCACTGTTTCTGGATTACATCTTCTAGCGGTGTTTCCTGCCCTTCCGGATAGAAAGGATCTTTGTCCTCCAGGTAAGCGGTCACAACCTCCAACGCCTCAATGAGAGGCTGATACTGTTCATTGTTAGAATGAAAGACCAACACCGCCAAAAGAGAGGGCAATATCTGGCGATAGTGGTGGGTATAAGAAGCACTAATGCGTGTTTGGACAGATTGCCGGTATGTTCCTCGATTTTGTGCTTCCTCCACCAATAAGCGCAGCCGTTCGTCACCAACGACTGGGTACAGAACTTCACGAATCATGCCATCTGGATTGTTCCACATGGCCTGGACCAGACGAAACAGCAGTTGCTGTTTTCCACCGACACGTACGAAATCAGTAAACAGTTGCCGTTCCTCATGGTATTCGGCGCGGAGACGAATATCCTTGAGCACTCGAATAAACAAGTCCACCAACTGATCGGTAATCTCGCATTGCCGTACCCAGCAAAAAGCAGCCAACATCGTATAGGTTTGCGGCTCATTTTCGCGCCTTTGCAGATGACTAATCGCTTCGACGGCTGTTTGCTGTCGATACTGACGTAGAAAGCGTAGAGGGATACCCGCAAACAGATCGGCAGGTAGACCAATCTCTTGTAACAGCTTTAGCCTATCGGCCACTTTGATGATGTTATTGACTTTGGTATCTCCGGCACCGGATTTGAGGTCATGCAGAGGGTAGTGACGAGGCTCTTCATCCTCCAAGTTTTCCAAGTCTATCGCTTCTGCCAATTCCTCCTTTTTATAGATTAGTTGCCTCAGTTTTGCTTTGACTGACTCTGACAGCTTGGCCGCAGTATCGGTGAAAAACGATTGCGCGTGGCGGTGTATGGCTGAAGTAACAAGTCGCTCTATCTGTCCTTTGGTCGGTGGCTCAATGTGGAGTTGTTGCAAACGCTGCTCGACGAGTTGTTCTAAGTAGGTGGGACGATGTTCGTGAGGCAAAATCTCTTCAACAAGCCAAGTACGTAATTCATCTTGGTCGATTACTGTCGCACGGCGAAAGCCGTATAATTCCCGGATCGCACGTTTATGTTCTCTTGACCGCCTGCCTTGCCAGTCATAACGGGATAGTGCTTCTGCTGGCAATCCTAGTTGATGGGCGATATGCTCAACGATGGAAGGTGGAATTTCTGCGCCGCTTTCAGGAAACCGTCCCTCCTGTTGAAAAAATTTCAGCAAGATTGCTTTGCCAAGATGATTGTGATCCTCATTCTCTCCAAGCCATTCGATTTCCGGAGGTAACAAGGTAATTTGTTCTATGAGTTCGTCGACATCCCATTGTCGTTTCATCAAGCCTGCTCCTTTTGGATAGTAACTTTTCCTGGATGCAGGTTTGATTGTCTTGCCAGAGCTACAGCTATGACAAGTTCATCGGTGTCTCTTTTCTTATCCCGTGGCCACTCCTCGCACGTTTGTTAAACAACTCCCAATATTGGCGACTTTGGCCTCCCAAACCCCAGATTTGAGGTCGTGAAGGGGGTAATGGCTTGGGTCACTCTCCTCTGTTTCTGCGAGGTCGCCAGTTCTTCCTTTTGATAGATCAATCGCCGCAGCTTCACTTTGACCGAGTCTGGCAGACGGGCTGCGGTGTTAGCAAAGAATGATTGCTCGTAGCGGTGCAGAGCCGACGTGACCAGACGTTCTATACGGCCTTGGGTCGGTGGTTCAATGTGCAACTCTCGCAGATGCTGGTAGGCACGTTGCTCTAAATACACAGGGCGATGTTCGTGGGGGAGCACTTCGTTTATCAGCCAGGCTCGTAGGGCATCTTGATCAGCGACGGTCGCCGGGCGAAAACCCAATAACTCCCGAATTTGTCGCCGGTGTTCTTTGAGGGTGCGCCCATCCCATTTGTACTCGCGGATGGCCTGGGCCGAAATGCTCAATTGCTGTGCCACATGCTCAAGGATGGCGGGAGGGATTTCTGATTCACCTTCGGGAAATCGTCCTTCGTACTGAAAAAACTTCAGCAGAAGCGCCTTCCCCAGGTGATTGTGGGGATCGTTGCTGCCCAGAAAACTGACTTCCGGGGAAGGAGGGTGAACTGTTCGATGATGTCAATGACATCCCACTGCTGTTTCATCACGCTTTCTCCTTAGGAATGAAGTGGATTCCGTCACCCGAGTGGGTGCTAGGAGAAAGTTTGATGAATCTCAGCAAAAGACCAAATAGCTTGACGAACAAATGCCACCAGGTTAGGCCGCTAATCTGGTCTTAATCATGTTGCCCTTGGTGGCGCGTTTGTTAAACAACCCCCATATAGTTGAAATCGCATCCTGTCAAGCGGAAGGTATATATCTACTAGAATAAAATACTATGGCCACCATTGTTCAACTGTTTGGACAGCATGAAACGCAGTTTCTATCGCATGATCACCCCCTAAGTAAAAGATTACCGGAGCAAGAAGCCCCAAATCTTCAAGAGCTTCTTTGCGAGAGGATTCAATAATATTATTTAGCGAATCTTGCCAAAGCGAATAAAGCTTTATACGAGGGAGCTGATTGAAAGCTTTTGTTTGTTCCTCGATATTATTAACTGTCAATATATTCAGAAGATCCTCTGGAATCCTAGATGATTTTTTATTTTTTGTTTCTTTATCAGAATTATGAGATAGATTACGCACAGGTGTACTTACACTATCTTTTACTGCATCTTTAACATCCTGGCTTTCAAGAGAATCAGGTAAGTATGGGGCCAATCTTGCTAATAGTGCTATCCTGAGTTTCTTTGTTTGAATTTCCTGTATTGATTTTAATGTCTTACTAAAAACGTTATACTTCAAGGATCCCGACAAATAAGGTTCTAATGCGATAAGTGCATCAATTTGGAGATGTCTTTGTCTCGAATTAAATAGAGGCAATATTTCCAATATCTCTCCTACTGTTTGCTGCTGTAAATTGTGGGGCAAACTTGGTAGTACGTCTAATAACGCCTGTATTCTAAATTTTACTGATCTAGTCTTTTTCGCTGCACGTAACAGTTTAGACTGTATTACATTAGTCGAACGTGAAGTCAATAGGTTTAGCACTGTGACGCGGTGAGAACTAGTTTGGATTGAGCGCGCCGCCTTTAGGGCTTCAGGCAATAGCTCATCTGGTAGAAATGGAATAATTTGTCTCAATGCGCGAGCGCGGTGCGATTCTGATGAAGCAGAACGGGCTGCAGATAAAGCGACAATCAATAACACTTCTGAGAGATATGGAGACAATTGAGTTAACATCACTGCCTGATGATCATCGTCTCTAATCGTTTGTACCTCTGCTAAGGTTTCCATCACCACCTTCCGTTTGAATTTCTCAGGTAGTACATTTAGAAAACGCATCATCACTTCTGCTCTCGGGTTTGTATCGTGATCAAATCGCGACTTCACCCACATTTTTCTAATAGCGGTTAATGCTTCATCTAATGCTTGGGTCTGCAAAGACTCTGGTAAAAAAGCGATTATCTTCGCGATAGCCCATGCCTTTGGGCTATACCAAGAGAGATCCATATCTATATTAAATAGCTCATGAACCATCTCCAGTGCTTTGATTGGATCTACAAGTTCAGCATGCTTAGGAATTAAAGCAACCATAGCTCTTGACCAAGAGCTATGATGTTGAAGTTTTCTTACTATAATGAATGCTTGTTCTAGTAACGGTTCCGATAAATACGGAGCTAAAGATACAATTACTTTTGACCTATGATGTTCACGATACTGATGACGAATATTCTTTGTAAGAAATAAAGCGTCTTCTTGATAACCGATCTCGTTCAATTGGGGAAGTAGTTGCACCCATAGTTCATCGGTATCATCTGTGGATCGGAGTTGCTTTAGTATATCAAGCGATTGCAACAAGAAGACTTCTCGTAGCGGTGATCTAGCATGGGTTGCAAGTGCAATAAGAACTTCCGCCTGATTTTCTTTACGATCAAACATTTGTGCTATATCATTCACCATTGGCCATTGTTCCGCCGGAGAATTGCGAAGTGTTCGAATCACTGCTTGATTGCGATTAAACACCGGATATGAAGAGTAGAACGATGTTCGTTCAGGCAAGATTTGAGCCAATTGAAGCACATCAGCCATCAGTTCATTGGGCATGTACGGGATTAACTCTATCAAGCCCGAAATCCTATCTGATTCCTCCTTAATGTTTTGGACTTTTGCTAAAATTTTAGATCGGTAAGTACTTGATAAAACAGGAAGTACGTCTATGAGTTTGTACTGCCAATATCCATGTTGAAGTTGTATTACATTCAATATAGATTCGAAAGCATCCTCTTGCTCTGAACCAGATAGATAAGGGATTAAACTCAATAAGATTTTGAGTTCATACTCATGATTACTATTTGTTCTTGCTAGAGCAAGTAGCTCAAGTAAATTGCTCTTTTGCTCTGACGTAGGCAATTTGCCGATTATTTCTGCGCTTGTAGCAATCCTTTCTTTGACATCCTTTACCGTGTGTGCTATTGATAATGCTTCTTTCAATAACCTATATGGTAGATAATTACTGAGAAGTACCAATAAACCAGACGCTCGATATGATGAATTCAAAAAAACCTGAATAATTTCAAGACATTCCCATATGACTTGCTCTTGCTCTGACTGCGATTTTATTTTGGGAATAAGCGTAATAAAGGTTTCTACCCTTCTGACTTGGTCTGATATTGACCGAGTGTAGGTTAATGCCTGAGATGATGTCCAAATGTCTTGTTCTATTAACTCAATTAGCAGACGAGATGGTATGTTTTTAGCCAGTGTATTTACACTCACTCGACATAAGGTAAAAAGCACCTCGTCTCCTATCAACGGTGCCAAGTTTCCGATGTTGATTGCATCTGCACTGATCTTCCCCACTACTCGCCAAGCGCGTGCTACGTCGTTTAGAAAACCAGAGTAAGCTCCCTCCAGTGTATACCACGCTTGACGCCATCCATCGCTTACCAACACTGAAAATGATTCCACATTAGCCTGCATTCGCTCTAAATGCGCGCCATAGTATTGAATTAGGTACGATGGTGCGTGATTCGGTTCAAGTCGGCCTTCGTTTAAGGAAATTAATGTATTGCGTCCCCAATTAAGAAAACGTCCTTCCCATTGTTCGCGTTCAACTGGAGTCAAACGTTCACAATAAAGATAAATTCCTAATCGTGGATGACTGAAAACATATCCTTGTTCTCTGCCATCGCCAATAATATAACGCATCAATGGCTGTAACGCCTCTTCAAGAATCCAAGCATTGAAGTTAGCTTCCTCTGGCGCTAAATACAAGAGGTCTGTCTGAGTTAGTGGACCCAAAGCGCAAGCCAACAAATTAAGCAATACTTGGACGTATTGCTCTTTTAGGGGAGCCTTATCCCCCCATAATTCCCGCTGATAATCCCACCACTGCTTAAAATAACCATTCAAACCAGGGGGAATGGTGCCTAGATCGGTTGGGCGTAGGTGAGGCTCCGTTTTGCCGCGTGACCATAAGTCATCAACATATAAGCGTACAAGTAACGGGTCGCCTTCACTCAGTCTGAATAGTTGCGATACAATGTCTACTTGCTTTCCTAATTGATCCAGTGGAAAACCCATTCGTATCAAAACATCAGCCACTCCCTCGATGCTTAATGGAGCTAAGTTGGGGCAATATGCAAGTCCTTGTCGATTCCAACCCAGACGATTTAACCAAGGCTCTTGGCTAGTGTCGCCTGCAAGAAAACGGGTAGAAACAACGACACGTAGATTGGGATTACTGGAATGGGGATCTAGGGGAAATAAAGAAGGCCCTGCTCGCCAGTCGGCAGCTTCATCTAACCCGTCTAATATTATTAATAAACGCCGATTATCAGATAAAGGACGCGATAGATAGCTGCCAGCTAATCCATACCACATGTCACCTGTCATATTTCCTGTGGGAACTTTCTCACCATGCAAAAAGGCTAGACGAGCAGCTAATACTGCGAAAGCAACTGTGAATAAATTAGTGCTGAAGCGAATACTAATCGGTATAAAAACAATCTCTAAATTGTCTTTTGTGAGTAGCTGCTGACTCCAATTTGCAAGAAGTGCCGACTTTCCTCTCCCGGCTGGGGCAGTTAACAAAAGATATGGTGAGGCATCTTCATCATCTAACCACGTGTTAAGAGTATCTAAATCGCTATCACGACCACCAAATGGAACAGGTTGGTTTGCAGCACCAACAAGGTATTCACTGAGAAAATTCTCAATACGTACTACATAGTCAGCAGTCACCCCTTGTGTCAAAATTTTAACTGCCGAATCCTCCGGGCTCGTCTCACGCACGGCACTCCCTTCGGGCAGTGGTTCGGGGACAAATTCACCTAGGCTGCTAGCACCCTTGTATAATGACACCGCAAATGGTCCTACTCCCTTGAGTATTGTTAGCTCAGGCTCTTGCACTGCGTGAATCTGTGCCGCCACCACCGCCTTCACCTCGGCATAAAGCTGTTCATAGAGGCTAAAGGCACTGATCATGCCCTGATTGTTGCGCACGCCTTTGCCACGCAAGGCGTCTACTAACACTTGGGTGAAGATGGAGAGTGTACCCCAGCCGATATATGAAACTTGGCTTTCGCGACAGGAAGTGATAATGATGCGTCCACTGCCTGTGCCCAAGAGCGCCATGACCGTCTCTTCTGGCGGGTTGGTCAGTCGCACGTGGCGCGTAGCCACTTGAGGTGCACGCGAGGGCGAAATGTGGCCTGAGTAGCAGGCATCGATGATCATCAGCAGCCGCTGCGCCTGGATGGCCCGAAGCTTCTCCAGCACCTCTGCCTCACTCACCCCAGTACCTGCCACGACACGACCATCTTGCAGTTGCACATCATGGCTGAATAGATGGTAGTTGCCATCGGTGCCTAATGCCCCATGCCCGCAGTAGAACAAAAAGATGGTGCTCTCGGATGTAGTTGTGATGGCGAGTTTATCCAGTGCCCTGAGAATGCCTTCCTTAGTGGCAGTATCATCGTGGAGGATTAGGAGTTGTTCAGGTGGATAACCGCAGGCATTCTCATCCTGTAGCACCGCTGCCACTGCCTCGACATCATGTACCGAGATAGGTATATCGGCTTCTCTATGATACTGATGGCTGCCTACGCCGATTAGCAGGCCATGTCCTTGTGTAAATGCCATCTGTCCTCACTATCATGCTTAAAGCTGTTGGTGATAGCCTGGTATCTCCGCAACCAGCCGCTCAAGTCTTCTTTAGTCAAGCTAGCGAAGTGCTCCAGCAACACCCCATGAATAAACTCGTATCTGCCGGCGCCTTTGCGCAGAAAAAGCTGTTCAGTGCAATAATTGAGAAACTTTGCATACGCAGCGTTGACAAATTTTGTCAGAATGATGCTGCCTGGCATGGTCGAAAGCTAACTGTAGCGTTTCTAAGAGTTTGCGTAGGCAGTTTGCGTCTACTATACTGCCTTTCATCTCTCTTAAGCGCGTAAGAGCGTCTCTAAGCTAGCTATAGCGCATTAGATGCCCTACAGCGCAGTAAATCATACTATAGCGCATTAAACTCTCTCATACACCATCGTACGCCCTCAACCGCTCTATATCGTTATATATGGAGTATCACACGCTATGAAGCCCTACTACACACCAAACGAAGCAGCAGTTCTAACAGGAGCCAGCAAACCGGCACTTCGTACCTATACAACCCGCTATGTCCGCTACTTATCAACTGAGGCTACACCTGATAAGGGAAACTCTCGACGATTTACCGCGGCAGATCTGAAGGTGATCGCGTTCATTCGCGAGAAGACTACTATTGAAAATCAAAGCCATGAGGAAACAATGGCAGCGCTGGCACGCGGCGCGTTGGAGGAATTTGCATGGCAACTACCCGAGGAAGAGAACGGTCAACCGGGGTATAGCGAGACAAACACTGCCTTAGTGCCTATAGAGCGCTTACAAACGCTACAGGCGATATTGGTCGATACACAACGGCGAGAGCAGATTGCCCAAGAGCGCTTGGAACAGAGAGAGAAAGAACTTCAAGAGCGGATCTATATTCTCGAGCGAGAGTTGGGAAAAGCAGAAGGGGCGTTGAGTACGTTTCAGTCAATGACACGCAAACCAGCGTCATGGTGGACAAGGTTATTTGGTGGCAGAGAGGACACGTAAGCATGCCGTAACCGCGATTGCCGCCTCAAGTTTTATGTGCTACAGTTTGCTTCAACACAAACAGAAGACCCGCTCCTGAGACCTGGAAAGTTAAGGAAGGCGGGCCCGCTGCATACGAATTTTCTTTTCCACCCAAAGCGTACACTAGGATTTACCTGGTGTCAAGTAGGCTTTAATCCGTATGTAGTGGGTTCGCACCTCTCTTTTCACCTGCCCATGGTCCCAGGTGAGGGGAGGTATTTTTTTACCCGCCACACTCGTGGCCAAACAGCTGAGGAGACGGACCATGACGACTGCTACGAACTCACCCAACCAAGATATACCCTTCACTGTCCAAGATCGTAGGCGTAAAGGTTTCTTTATGATTGACAATGAACTGTTGGATCACTATGGCTCGCGTCTCGGGCCGTATGGTCTTGCCGTCTATATGGCCTTGGCGCGCTTTGCCAACCAAGATGGCGCCTGCTGGCCATCGCTCTCTACCATCGCGAGAAAGACTGGTATGTCCCGACCACAAGTGATTCGAGAAATTGCCAAGCTCAAGGACGTCAGCCTTATTGCTGTTGAACATCAAGTGAATACCAAGGGAGAATACTCGTCCAATATCTATGTTCTTCTGGACACAGCAGTTCCTTCCCTTGAGCCGGGGGTAGTATCAGACAGCAACCAGGGTGGTATCAGCCAGATACTACCCCTAGTCTCACCTGGAGACCACGGTGGTATCAGCCAGATACCTAAACAAAACCCAAAGAATAAAACTCAGCATTGCAAGAAAACACAGGAAACAACTCCTTCTGAGACTGCGAACAACAGTAATCAACTTGAGATCAACAAAGATGTTGTTGTTGCTTTGACTCGTCTAGGTCTTGCTGAGAAAGTTGCAAATAAGCTAACGCAGACCTGTAGCGAAGAACTCATACAAGAAAAGATAGCCTACCTCGATTTCCTGCAAGCTGAGTATCCGAGCAAGGTGCAAAATCCGCGTGGCTGGTTGCGTCGGGCAATTGAGCAAAACTACGCTGCCCCCGATGGTTTCCTGCCAAAAGAAGAGCGGGAACAACAAGCAGCTGAAGGAATACGTCAGACCCAGGAGGCGGTAGCACAAGTTGCAGAATTTCAAGAACGCATCCAGTTACAACAGGCAGCACACAGACAAGCTCTTGATGCACAGTATGGAACAACTGAGGAGGACATCGCCTTTTGGAAGAAAGCTCAATGGGAGATCAAATTTACGACCCCACCACACATTGCTGAACTCGTTGCTGATATGGAAATACTTAAGGTTAAGGAAGACTCAATAGCAATCAGCGTTAAGCGTCCAGCTGTATGGCACCAGCTCCAGCATCCGGGGACGAAGAAGGCACTTCAGAAAGCGCTTGCTCACGTAGCCGGCCAGATGTTAGCAATGGAAGTAGTGCTAGATAAAGATCTGATTGAGGAGAGAATCACTGCACATAACTGAACAGCGGTGAAAAAAGATTACCCAGAAATGGGCTTCTACAAGCATTGGAACAGAAAACCGGAATAAGCCATTTCAAGAGCAAAAGTGGCCAAAATCTTGCTGTTTCGGGGTATCAGTCAACGTAAATCCTGTGATAACAATGAATTCTACCTTGGTCGTAGTGGCAATCCGAGCGTTCAACTCCCATGGATGGCAGAGAAAATCCTGTGATAACCATACTTCTCACAGGATTCTTACATGCAAAGCCCCTTATTCCGGTTTTCTGTTCGGTTACTTGTCACGACCCAATAACAGGTGATGACCTTCCTGGCTGCCTCTTGTCTTGGCACGGTTGGTTAGAATGCGAAAGATCCAAGTCTTGAGGGCGCAACGCCCCTCAAAGCGATGGACGCCGCGCACGACGCCCAGCCAGACATCCTGCACCACCTCTTCTGCCGTGCCAACATCGCGCACATAGCTTACCGCAAGACGTACCATGGCGTTGTGATACTTCTCGACCAACAGCAAGAAAGCGGCCTCATCGCCAGCACGCAATTGTTCAATTAGTTTCAACTCATCCGTTGGTAAAGACGCCGTTGCCTGTGTGTCGCCGTTTGCATCCATCACCGCTCGCCACCTCTCGCTCTACCCGAACTCGTTGCTCTAGATTTGCCTTGCAGCATTTTGTCAAGTTCATTCTTGCTAGTGCAGTAGCTTCGCGAGGCGAGATAAATGATATGTGAACACAGGGTGAATGGATTGTAAGGATGACCTCGTATAAGTAGGCAATTTTCTAAGCTATTAAGCTATGGGTTTATTGCCGCGAAGCACACAAAGTAGAGATACAAAGTTTAGCGGGTGGGCAATCACCATGTCTTGAGCGAGACAAACAGCATCTTTTAAATGCGCTGGTATTCATGTGCGGTATAAGCAAGTGCCATATGGATTTACTCCATAGTGTAACGGATCGTAACGCACCGAGACTATACCTATAGGCAGACTATTCAACTTGCTGGCTTTTCTAGGCGGCGACCATGAAGGCGTGGCGTCTGCCTCGGCCAAGACCACCGCCGTGTTTCTCCGCAGCCTCTATAGATAATTCAAGAGTTGTTGAAGACAAGTTGTTCAAGACAAATGGAGAGTTCTAGCAGATTGTCGGAGAGAAGCGTCAGTGGGTTCTCTGCTGGATAGATGATAGAGTAAATGTATGACAAAGAAACGGCAATTCAGACAAGCGGATTATGCGGCAACCGAAAAGATGCAGATTACGCTGGGGGAAGCGTTGCCGGAGGAGCATCTGGCTCGATTCATAGTGAGCGTGGTGGGACTGCTGGACTTGAGTGAGTTGTACGGTCGGTACAGCGAACGGGGTGGGTCGCCCTATGCACCGGAAGTGATGCTGGCTTTGCTGCTGTATGGCTATGCAACCGGCACCTTCAGTGCGCGCAAGATCGAGCGTGCGACGTATGAATCGATCCCGTTGCGGTACATTGCGGGGAATCTGCATCCCGATCACGACACGATTAACCAGTTTCGCAAGGACTTTGTGGATGAGTTGAAAGGGTTGTTTGTGCAAGTGCTGCTGATGGCACACTTCATGGGCTATGTGAAATTGGGCAACATCAGCATCGATGGTAGCAAAATGCATGCCGATGCCTCCAAGAGCAAAGCGGTCAGCTATGGGCGCATTGAGCAGATGGAAAGACGCTTGCAGCAAGAGATTGAGGCGTTGTTTGCCCTGGCCGAACAAGCGGAAAGCGAGCCAGCAGACGACATCGACATCGACATCGACATCGACATCGACAACGACAACGAGATCGGACGGCGACGGCAGAAGATGGCGAGTCTGGCGCAGGCGAAAGCTGTGCTGGATGCGCGTGCTCGTCAACGTCATGCCCAAGAACAGGCCGACTATGAGCGCAAACTGGCGGCTCGGCGCGAAAAAGAAGAGAAGACGGGCAAGCGCAGCCGGGGTCGAACACCCCAGCCACCTGAATCTGGCCCGCATGACAAGGACCAGTACAACTTCACCGACCCAGACTCTCGGATGATGAAGTGCGGGAACAACCAGGGATTCGAGCAAGCGTATAATGTGCAAGCTGCGGTTGAGCACGCCAGTCGCCTCATTGTGGGCAACACGCTCTCCAATCATCCCAACGACAAGCAAGAAGGTCTCCCTGCCCTCCAGGCCATCCCGTCTGCGCTGGGCACGCCTAAGGCAGCCGCCATGGATGCTGGCTACTTTGGAGCCGAGACGATCCAGGCCTTTGAGGCCCAGGGCGTCGAACCCTACATCGCAACCGGACGCGACAGTCACCACTTCGATTGGCAAACACTTCTGGAAGGTGAACCTCAACCACCGCCAGACAACGCCGATCATAAGCTCAAAATGCTCTACAAGCTGCGCACCGAAGCGGGAAAAGCGATCTACCGACTGCGCAAGAGTACGGTGGAACCGGTCTTTGGACTCATTAAGGAGGTGATGGGCTTTCGACAGTTTTCGCTGCGCGGACTGGTAGCCGCCGCTGGCGAATGGAACCTGGTCTGTCTGGCCTACAATCTGAAACGTCTTCATGTATTGCACTCTGCCTGATTGTGCGCGCCCACGAACCGAAAGGTTGGGCCGACGACGCGCTCAAGCGCCTATACGTTCATGATTATGTCTACTTTGTATCACTTATCGAGCTTGTTTCGTCAAAAACTATTGCAAAACACCCGATTCCGTCCTGCCAATTCTGTCTCTCCGACAGCCTGCTAGA
>MWWI01000096.1_pt1 | contig 18494 bp, 19 predicted proteins | sample 1047321 | NCBI WGS metagenome assembly MWWI01 (sample SAMN06349966, study PRJNA376086) | soil metagenome | isolation source: FI-1 sample Antarctic (ecotone) soil | place: Antarctica | reverse complement strand
AGACAATATTCGGCCCGCGTTCTTTTCAGGAATTGCCTCATCTTTTAACCAGTGCTGAATGTAGCCTCGGCAATATTCAGCGCCTTCAAGCTCAAGGATCGGGTAGACCAGCCCATTACTGAGCTGGCCCCACCACAGAACGGAGCATGCGGCTTTCCCGCACTCCGCTCTTCAGAAAGAAAGACGTTTACAGCCTGACGTAGGATGAAAGCTTCGCATAACCGATCCGAACCTTTGGGGTCACCAGTGGATGCTTGGCAAGGAGAGCATTGAATTGCTCCCACGACAAGACGCCGTTCTGGCTGCGACGAGAAAGCGAGCGTCGCCACTCTCGAATGACCAAATACCAGAAGTTCACCAATCGCCTCGCGTTGCCCGCAATACCGTAGTAGTTGAAGTGCCCGCGAAGGACTGCATTGATCGCCTTGGCCTGATTCTCCACAGGCCAGTGTTGAATCCTTTTGATTTTGATCATGATCGAGGTGCGAGCGCGGCTCCGTCGCTTCCCTTCAGTTTCGAATACTGTTTTCGAAGCTTTACCTGCGCGATTCTTGGCTCGATAGATCGTGAAACCAAGAAAGTTCATTTTCCGACGCTCGTGGGAGCGTGAACTCTCCCGCGAACGAAGGTTCGTTCGATGAGTCTTCTCATCAGAGACCTTGAGGCCGAACTGAGAGAGCCGCGCTTTTAGCAAGGTCTCCACATCTGCGGCGTCGATTTCCGACCGGAAGAGAATCACGAAGTCGTCGCAGTAGCGAACAAGATGTCCATCACTGCGCAATTTCGGTTTGATTTTCTTCTCGAACCACAAGTCGAGGACGTAGTGAAGATAGACGTTTGCGACAAGTGGCGAAATCGGTCCCCCTTGCGGGACACCGGCTTCGCTAGCCACTAAGACGCCCTCTTCTAACACCCCGGCCTTAAGCCATGACTCCATCAGTTTCAACACACGTCGGTCTCCGATACGAAGCCTCAGGAATTTCTGTAGCCATTCATGGCTCAGACTCCCAAAGAAGTCCTGGATGTCGACCTCTAAAGCATGCTCGGTTGTTCGGCGATAGAGCAGCTCATTGATCGTCGCAAGCGCATGGTGACAGCCGAGACGCGGACGAAATCCAAATGAACATTTTAGAAAATCTTGTTCATAGATTTCGTTTAGAATCCTAGCCATCGCTGCTTGGATCGCGCGATCAATCACTGCTGGAATACCGATCGGACGCTTCTTGCCGCCTGCCTTCGGGATATAGACCCGTTTGACCGCCGGTGGTTGATAGCGACCTTCATGAATTTGCTTCAAAATTGGAGGTAGGAGCCACGAGAGATTCTCCTTGGCCTGCACTACCGTTAAACCATCAACGCCAAAAGAGCTGTTGTTCGGAAGCTGTGCTAGACAGTCCGCAACCAACTCATAGGTGAGATGGTGAAGCAAATTATTGAAACACTCTTTAGGGTTCGTCCTGGCCTTCGCTGCAATCACTGCGCGCCTGGATGCCGGATCATTTTCCCTTTTGACTCTGGGTTCCGTTGGGTTGCCCGTCTCTGCGTACGGTTCCGGTTTCCTCATTTGCAGTTGTTCCTTTCTGCTACGCCCTTTTCTCCACGGTCATTACTCGCTTCGACGATACTATGGCGTAGTCTGACTTCCCTTGATTGGGCGTCTTCGGCTTCTACCGAAAACGGCCACCATCCTTTGTGGCCAACCAAGGGATCTCCCAAGTTCACAAAGTTGCACTGGTAAACATGCTGGGGGCGACGATCCCGGTGGATAGGAGTGATCTCGCATAACGATCTTCCTTTGCGGCCTTCCCACCCAGAACAAGGCGGTCGGCTTCCACAAGTAAACGCACTTTCGGGATTTTCCCCATTCATCTCGACGATTCAGCCTATTTACTCACTCCGCCCAGCTTCGACTGAGGATCACTCCCTTTGCCGTGGGCGTCGCTTCATCTCTGACGCTACTCTTTAAGATGGCGATTTATTTCATACCGCATGCTCCTTTGCGCTTCTTGGCGCACGTTCTGTTGCATTAACCAGACAAGGTGAGACTTTGCTCAGTTAATTCGTCAGTTCGAATATGACATCGCGTGTTTCATTGAGAGGAAGCTCATGGCCGCCCGCGAATTCGCGGAGCTGAACAGATGGGCTCTTTCTGCGTAGCTGCTTTAGATAATTTTGCTCAGGATCGTAATTAAATGTATCCTTATTACCGATGATCAAAGTTAACTGACCCCCAACTCGAAACGGATGAGGCTCTATGGGACCTTTAATCATGGCACTGCCGACCGCGATGCCCCAATGAATTTTAGGGTGAGCTTCTTTAAACATGTCAGCTCTAAAAAGTTTAACGACTAAATATCCACCATTGGAAAATCCAATGAGTCCTAGTTTTCGATCTGGTAAATTACAAGACGCCGCGGCATTGGCGACCTCCTTTAGCGCACGCTTCACATCTTCATCGTCTAATGCCCATCCCCAACAAACCGTATTTTCGGAACAACGAGAGCTCGCTCGAGGCACTGCGATTCGCATTTCTAGCTCTTCGGCTAAAACTGCCAGTACACTCCTGTTTTTAATCTCTTGATCGGACGGCAAATCTGAATCTATTCCATGGAGATAAACGGCAGCGCGTAGGGCGCCCGGCCGGCCGATGCAAGCTACATCTTTAAAAGGTGATCTAATTTGAGGACTCTTGGTCGTGCTCGAACACCCGCTAATAATTAAAACTAAAGCTGTTGATATGAATCGACACCTGCGAAAATGAATAATTAAGTCCAGTCCGCTCGTCAGCTTCGAGAATCGAAGAGACCTTAAATCCGAAGTTTGTGGGGTAAACCCGCTGGTGAATAATGTCAATCTTTGAGATCTCTGGATGGTGTCAAATCGGAGTGGAAAAATGACACAATCGAGAACCGAAGACATTGGTTGTCGCCGTAAGAGACTGGGGTCCCCCTGTTCCAGAAAAGGCCTCGCAACCACTCCGGTCAACGCCAGCGTTTTCGGTCATTTCGCCGGCTCTGGCCTTTGAGTTTGATGGTTTGGTCAGTAGAGAGATGAAAAATTAGATAAGCGCGGGTTCCAGAGGCCTTGAAGATTGCACGCTTCAGGACAAAGCTCCGTGGACCTAAGCTGAGAAATTTTGGTCCACTTCAGTTAATGCAACAGAACGTGCGCCAAGAAGCGCAAAGGAGCATGCGGTATGAAATAAATCGCCATCTTAAAGAGTAGCGTCAGAGATGAAGCGACGCCCACGGCAAAGGGAGTGATCCTCAGTCGAAGCTGGGCGGAGTGAGTAAATAGGCTGAATCGTCGAACCACCCCGTTACGGCTGGATCAGGTATTCGGGTTTTTTGGCAGCGTAGGGGGTCTACCGTTAAGCAGATCATCGACGAGGGCTTTAAAGTATTCTCTCGGGTTCACTTGATTAAGTTTACAGGTCTCGACAATTGAGAAGAGGACTGCAGCAGTTTTGGCGCCGCGCTCAGAGTGCGTGCCGTACCAGGTCTTTCGCCCAACGACATGGCTGCGAAGGAGGCGCTCTTGCAGGTTGTTGTCGATCGGCACGTCAGGTTCATCTAAAAACAGTGTAAGCCCGTCGTAGTTCGACAGGAAGTAGCTAAGGGCCTTTGCGTACTTGCTGAAGCTTGGATATTTCGCAAGCTCTTCAAGAGCTTTTTCTCTCATTGCCTCAAAGTGAGATTTCATTTTGAGGCGAAGCTCCAACACGACCGAAGCAGGCTCGCCTTTAGCATCGGAGTTCAATTGGTAAATTTGATGATAATGATCGAGATAAAATTCTGCTTCTTTGTACTTCTGGCGAGGTTTGAAAAAGTAGCGCCTTGCATGGGCATTGCAGTTGGCGTTTTCAATAGGCACTTTGCCACTAAGCAGTCGAGATTGATTCGTAATTCTTATGGCTTTACCGTAACCGGAATAAACATCGGTGACCAAAACCTCGCACTTGGAGCTCAGCAAGACCGAGCTAGCCACGTCGCCTGATCTCGTATCGTGGCACTCCAAAAAGCAAAGTGAAGGTGTTGAAAACCCCCACAGATACCAGGATTTTTTTTCGCTGCCCTCAAGCATCTTGTGGGGAGTTTCGTCAGCACGAAGGACGCGAACATCGAGTATGCCGTTTTTGATCAGCTCATAGACAGGCGAAACAAAATCGGCAAACGGGTGCGTGAGATCAATGAGACTGTGAGGCGGTAGATCTTTAAGCCCCGACCTTGCAGCCATGGCCGCGTAACGCTCAATCGGTATAAGATCGCAATATTTTGAGAGCACCACATCTTGGATCATCTCGTTAGAAAATGAAGAGCCCGGAATAATTCGAGCGGGCGGAGGGGCCGTTTGAATGCAGCCTTGGCACTGGCAGCGATACTTTCTTCTTTTCTGAAGAATAATCTCGTATTTTTTTTGAATGACGTTTAATTGCTCTGAGTCTTCCGTCATTCCAGAGTCAGTCATGACTTTGCCGCAAGCTAAACAGCCAGGTAAAGGATCCATTGCTATGATTACTTCGCGAACTGGAATGTTTGGATATCTTTCACTTGGTTTTTTTATGCGTGGTTTGGGCTCTGCCGGAGCTTTTACCTGTTCAGGTTTTTTATATCTCTCAGAACTTGCACCAAACAGGGTTTGCTTAAGTTCACTTAAGTGCTCCTCTACAACGAGATTCAGCTGATCCTCGGTGAGCCCTTGATACTTAAGCCGATAAATTTCGCGAATAGCTTTGAAGTACTCATCCTCGAGATGAGTGAATTTTGAGATCAGCTGTTCTTTACTGAACGAATCGAGCTTTGATGATTTTGGGATCTCACTAAGATTGATCTGCTCCATGAAAGAGAAAATGAATCAGATTTATGCTGGCTGCAACTCTTGACTCACTGGGAATGATTTTTTTATCTCACGAGGACTCTCGACAAATCTCTTTTCAAGATCTGCACCCTCAAAAAACAATGCAAACTCTGCTACCGTTAATACTATCTCACCCCTATACATCGGGTTAATCCGACTAAATAACCCGCGCTCCATACGTTTTGAGATGATCACGAGCCCTGTGCCGTCATAATAAAGACATTTGATCGAAGTTCTTCTGCCGTTGATAAATAAAAACAAATGGCCCGAATAAGGGTCCTGGCTCAGGACCCCCTTCGCCTTCGAAAATAATGTATCGTAGGAAGCCCGCATATCTGTGGGTTCTCTGCAGACAAAAATCTTAGTTAGGCGATTAAATGAAATCATCTATTTCCTTCATGCAACTTTTTTTAGAAAATCAATTAACTGATCGACTTCAGTGAACCTAATGAGCCGGCCATTGTCCCAAGAAATCTCAACACCAGAGCATGGCGGCAGCTGACCCATCGGCGCAGCAGACATACTTCCATCTGCAATCCTGATCTCCTTAAAATCATCAACCGGAAAATGACCATCGCGCTTCAGCTTTTTGGCCTTACCTATAATCGATGACATGCCATTCATACTCACGCCAAGTGATTTGCTAAATCCTGCAGCCGGACCCGTCCATTGCTCCCAAGCCTGCAAAATCTCCATCAATAGTTCATCACTCACATTGCGAACTCTGCCACCTTCACCGCGAAAAGAGCTGACCTTCTTCTTCAGAACTTCTAGATCCACAAAACACCTCCATGTGTTGATCTAGTTTTAACAGATTCTCGAGATTTGAAAATGTGGGGAGATTCGATGATGTACGATAATCTCGTCTCCGAACTCGCCAATCTTTTTCGGTCCAATGCCGGGAATGCGCTTTAGATCATCGACGGATAATGCGTTTTGTTCTGCCACGATCAAAAGGGTGCGGTTGGTAATGACGCGGTAGGGAGCGCAGTTTCTTCGGTCTGACTGTAGGCGTCTCCAGCTGACGAGAGTGTCTATCCGCCGTTGCACGGACGGGTTGTCGGACACCAGGCGGCTTGATGGCAAAATTAATTCGAGGTCGATAAAAATCTCCCGGGTTTCAGTACGGCTATATCCGAGGCCCTCTGTACAAAATTGGGCGAACGATTGTGTGCCGAGCTCTCGCCAGAGCTTAGATTTGTGGGCCTGACGAAGATGAAATAACATCTGCTTACGTAAGTTAATTTCAGCCATCCTTAGATCAAACAGTTGAGTTTCTAGATCGAACGCGACATTTTTATCGTGCATTTTTGCTCCTGAGTGAAGGTCGAATGCTGTCGAAAAGCTTTCAACAGTCATTGCACACGTCTCTGCATAAAATCTGACAGGTTCAGATGGAGAAAAAAGGTTCTGGACTGCTCTGCGTTCATTTATCGGATCAACCGTCCGTCGCGGTGGGTAACGGCTTCGGCGCTGGTATGGTCAATCATCTGGATTAAGGTGGGCAAATGATTGCAGTGCAGTGGCCAAATTCCAAACGAACTCCTGGCTCCTAGACCAAAGGCTTAAACAATTTTGGATTTCACGGTATTGGGAATATCTTTTGCGGATACGCCAGGTAAATGCTTATAATTCACGAAAGTGAACGCGCTAAGGGGGAGTGATGGGACGTTTCGTTCTTTTGTCTTTGATTATAGTGAACTTCTCATTCTTAGAGAAATCTTTTGGTTCTAGCGCCCCTACCATCACCGGTTTTGTGCCGAGCCATGCGCCTAATGCTGCCGAAATTCAAATTAAAGGGACCGGTTTTACATCCACCACGCAAGCCATAGTAGGAGGTGTCAAAGTAAGGAGTGTAGTCGTCAATAGCTCTTCACTTATTACCGTGAAACTCGGTTCTATGACAATGTCGGGCCCAGTGGTGGTCACAACGGCATTCGGGAGAGCTTCAACCGCTGGGACCACATTAGGCAATTTTAAAGACGGTAATTTCCTTTCATATTGCCATCCCAAGATCGACGTACACAGGTCAATTGCAGTAAGGGATACTCTCGTTATAGATGATGCTCGAGCAAAAGGTAGTGGGGCCTGGAGTTTTAATTTTTTGATGAGCCAGATGGTGCCTTCGGGAATGCACACGTCGTTATTTATAAAAAAGTGGCTGAGCAATTGGGCGCGAACTCAAAGCGTAAACAAATTCAACATTACAAGCTCGAATAGCGTGTCAAACGTGTTAGCCAGCTGGCCGCGCGATCCAAACGCCACCGCTAACGAAGCCGACGGCACGCGTCCGTTGGACCTGCGCGCGACACGATTTCGACTAGTTGCTATAATTATGAGGCCTGATCTAAGCCGGGTGAGTGCTGGAATCGCTGGAGAGGGGCGCTTTATTTACCGGATTGAAGGCACTCCAGGCGACCATGTGATCTTTGAATATAAATTACCTATTTCTCAGGGATCAGTTCCTACGACTCTTGCCAACTGGAACTTCGCAATGTTCCGTCTGTCGACGGGATTCTTTGGACACAATTACCTGTCGCTCCTTGAGAGCCTCACAAACAGGTTCGTCAGAAGACACTATAGCGGAGTTCCAGGAATGCAAAATGGCAATGCCATAAACCAAGTTCGGTCTAACGCTATTCAATTAGAAGGTAACCGCTGGAGATTGCGTGAATTTAGATTGACTCCCACGTCCATATCCTCCTCCACGGGGGTTGTGGCGGCGCAAGTCGGAGAACTTGTCAGTTGGACGACCGAAGGGAATCCCAACGAAACCCTTAACGTGGCGTCTGGAACTCTTGAATCGTGGATTTTACAAAACGAAACCGGCTTGTTATCAACAAGCCCACCTAAGCCTTCCAGATCGACTTGGGGAGGAATCACGGATTCAGAGTCGACATTCAGGTTTTCCTCGAAAGTGCCCCCTGACTTACATAATGCATTTAATATGAATACCTGTAAGGGATGCCATAACCCGGCAGTTAATCTTGCGAGGAATGCAGGAGCGTCGAATCCGTTTCTTCAGGCCTCTCTCGGTGGATTTGCATCGTTTATGACAGGTACAACTTCCGGAATGGCGACCGATCGTTTAGTTTGGCCAAAGAAAGCAATGCCCGGAGGTTTTCGTCGCCCATTTACCTTTAACCCTGATCGAACAGTTAAAGCAAATGTGGGGTATTCCGACCTCCATATGAGAGGCCATAAGCTGGTGAACACTATCGTCTCTAATTTTTGTTTTTAAAAGCACGCTGGGAGATATATCTATGAAAAAGACTTCGTTTCGTTCTCTAGTCATTGCGCTGGCCATTCTCTCATGTGGTGTGTTTTCATCTGCTAATACGACTGCTGACAAAGAGACTTCAGATGCCGAACTTAGTTTCCCGAAACCAGCTCCTGCTGGCTCCACAGTTTGGATGAGCCGGGGAGCCAAAATCAAGAACTGTCAGGATGCGGATGCGGATGCTGACGTCTCCGATATCGTGGAGGGTCAGGCTCTTCTGGAAGGTAAAGGGATTCGAGTTTTAGCCACAGAGCGCAATATCGACGTCTCCGCCAAAAAGCCGACCGAGAGTTGTGGTGAAGATGGGGCTCAGGTGGGGTGTTTTTTAATTCTAGGAAAGGACCGAAAAATGGCCGCAGGCTTAGGGTTTCGAGCCGGTGGAATGTGCAATATGAATAATCGAAATAGAGTCCACTAAAGTATGCGGACAAAAACATTTCGCACGAGATATCTCGTTTATCCAAGATTTCAGCTCGCGCTCATATTCGCCAATGTATTTTCGATTATTACTTGCTCAGTGATTACCATGTTATTCTTAGATCGCGCTCTGTCAGAGATGACAGAGCTCGGAGTAACCGCTGGCTTTGATAAAGAGCATGTTTACTTTCGGTTCTTAGAGGTTCAGTCGAAGTCTGTTTACGTAAGTTTGATGGCTGGAGCTTTAGCCACAATAGTTATCAGTTCAGTGTTCTTTGTGTGGTTCTCGCACCGCCTCGTGGGTCCCGTTTTGAGTGTGCTCGCTTATCTAAAGGTGGTCCAAGGAAACAAAGCCACGGGTACTAAAATTCAGCCTTTGCACTTTCGTCGGGACGATTTTTTTCCGGATCTAGCAGATGCCTTAAACGACGTCTTAAAAACGGAAGAAGACTTTTCGGCATCCAGTAAAACTTCCAAGTCGGGCTTATGAAACGATTGCTTACTGTTGCTTTAATCAGTGGGCTTTCTTTCGGTTGTTTTCTCTGGTTTTGGTCTGCGGTGTCCAGTACAGGCGCCTTCTTTCGTATGTTAACGTCGGTTCACTCTAGAGATACTCAGCGAGTCAGTTTAATTTCGGAATTTGGACATTTTCTAGCCGAAAACAATGAATTTCAAGAGCAAATTAATGCATCTAAGGCGATAAGATCAGCTGTGTTAACGCCAACCCAAAGAGTGATGATTCGCCGTCCACAGCCCGCTAGCCCTATACCGAGCCCAGCAACTGAAAGGTATTTGGCGCTACCGCATCTTGATCATGAATTGCGTCAGGTCCGCTCTGTACTGGGTACTGACTCGGCACTGACAATGCAAGCTCTGCTCGTTACCCATCGCTCCTCAACTTCAATAAGTCTCAGAGATATCGAGGCGGCTCAGGAGGTTATGCAGAGTTTACGGAAAGAACCTGAAAAGTCCTTAGCTGATCTTCACCATGCTATGCGCAAGTTCAGTTTAGTTGCTAATTCTGAGGCCCAAGTTCAGCTCCTTTTTGAGGTGGCAAACTCTTTGTATGAAAACCTTCCGGAAAATAAGAGAGAGAGCCAAACATCTTCATTCCAGAAAATGAATGAGCTTCTTGAGCAGTCCCACGCTCGAGCTTCCCGATAGTTTAGAGACGATAAAAAGCCCGAAACTCTCGGTGCTGTAGCTCAGATGCTCTTCACAACCGTTTCATGGCAAAGGGTTCAAGTTGGAAATCGACCCGAAGCTTGCTGATCTCGACATGGCCAATTTATCGAATTAACCATCGGTCGCGGCGGGAAAGAGAGAGCGCTCAACCTTTTGGTAAATAAACATTCCTAATGCCATAGATCCGACAAACACCCAGGGACGCAAATCGCCTGACGCCATAGCCGTGACAGCTGGGCCCGGACAATAGCCAGACACGCCCCAGCCCACTCCGAAAACTGCCGCACCGAGAAGAAGTTGTGAGGTGATCTCTCGGGTTTCTGGAATATACCAATTTTTTTCGAGGAGCGGAGAGGCGCGCTTGCGAACGAGACGATAAAATACGGCGTGGACACCGATGGCTCCGACCATCACGAACATGAGAGATGGGTTCCAGTTCGCGAGATCAAGAAATCCGATGACTTTTTGCGGCTGAGTCATTCCAGAGATTCCTAAGCCGATCGAAAAAAGAAAGCCAACTCCAAAGGCAACACTTACCTGATTCATAGCTGACCTCCAAAAGCGAGTCTCAGAAAGGTGACGGCAAGAATACCAAACAAAATAAAAGTAACAGTTGCTACGAGCGAGCGGAGAGAAAATCGGCTAATGCCGCAAACACCATGGCCGCTCGTGCAGCCACTTCCCATGACTGTTCCGAAGCCTACAAGAACGCCTGCAAATGCGATAAGGCCGAGGCTTCTATCGGTCGTATTGGTTAGCACTTCTGAATTAAAAAGCTGCAAAACAATGCCTCCAACAACCAGGCCTCCGAGAAATGCAAGTCGCCAAGATCTTCCATCTTTTTTAACGACAAGGGCCTCGCTCAAAATTCCGCTAATGCCGGCGACTCGCCCGTTAAAAAGGAGCATTAACGATACCGCACAGCCGATCAAGGGTACATCGTCGAACCACCCCGTTACGGCTGGATCAGGTATTCGGGTTTTTTGGCAGCGTAGGGGGTCTACCGTTAAGCAGATCATCGACGAGGGCTTTAAAGTATTCTCTCGGGTTCACTTGATTAAGTTTACAGGTCTCGACAATTGAGAAGAGGACTGCAGCAGTTTTGGCGCCGCGCTCAGAGTGCGTGCCGTACCAGGTCTTTCGCCCAACGACATGGCTGCGAAGGAGGCGCTCTTGCAGGTTGTTGTCGATCGGCACGTCAGGTTCATCTAAAAACAGTGTAAGCCCGTCGTAGTTCGACAGGAAGTAGCTAAGGGCCTTTGCGTACTTGCTGAAGCTTGGATATTTCGCAAGCTCTTCAAGAGCTTTTTCTCTCATTGCCTCAAAGTGAGATTTCATTTTGAGGCGAAGCTCCAACACGACCGAAGCAGGCTCGCCTTTAGCATCGGAGTTCAATTGGTAAATTTGATGATAATGATCGAGATAAAATTCTGCTTCTTTGTACTTCTGGCGAGGTTTGAAAAAGTAGCGCCTTGCATGGGCATTGCAGTTGGCGTTTTCAATAGGCACTTTGCCACTAAGCAGTCGAGATTGATTCGTAATTCTTATGGCTTTACCGTAACCGGAATAAACATCGGTGACCAAAACCTCGCACTTGGAGCTCAGCAAGACCGAGCTAGCCACGTCGCCTGATCTCGTATCGTGGCACTCCAAAAAGCAAAGTGAAGGTGTTGAAAACCCCCACAGATACCAGGATTTTTTTTCGCTGCCCTCAAGCATCTTGTGGGGAGTTTCGTCAGCACGAAGGACGCGAACATCGAGTATGCCGTTTTTGATCAGCTCATAGACAGGCGAAACAAAATCGGCAAACGGGTGCGTGAGATCAATGAGACTGTGAGGCGGTAGATCTTTAAGCCCCGACCTTGCAGCCATGGCCGCGTAACGCTCAATCGGTATAAGATCGCAATATTTTGAGAGCACCACATCTTGGATCATCTCGTTAGAAAATGAAGAGCCCGGAATAATTCGAGCGGGCGGAGGGGCCGTTTGAATGCAGCCTTGGCACTGGCAGCGATACTTTCTTCTTTTCTGAAGAATAATCTCGTATTTTTTTTGAATGACGTTTAATTGCTCTGAGTCTTCCGTCATTCCAGAGTCAGTCATGACTTTGCCGCAAGCTAAACAGCCAGGTAAAGGATCCATTGCTATGATTACTTCGCGAACTGGAATGTTTGGATATCTTTCACTTGGTTTTTTTATGCGTGGTTTGGGCTCTGCCGGAGCTTTTACCTGTTCAGGTTTTTTATATCTCTCAGAACTTGCACCAAACAGGGTTTGCTTAAGTTCACTTAAGTGCTCCTCTACAACGAGATTCAGCTGATCCTCGGTGAGCCCTTGATACTTAAGCCGATAAATTTCGCGAATAGCTTTGAAGTACTCATCCTCGAGATGAGTGAATTTTGAGATCAGCTGTTCTTTACTGAACGAATCGAGCTTTGATGATTTTGGGATCTCACTAAGATTGATCTGCTCCATGAAAGAGAAAATGAATCAGATTTATGCTGGCTGCAACTCTTGACTCACTGGGAATGATTTTTTTATCTCACGAGGACTCTCGACAAATCTCTTTTCAAGATCTGCACCCTCAAAAAACAATGCAAACTCTGCTACCGTTAATACTATCTCACCCCTATACATCGGGTTAATCCGACTAAATAACCCGCGCTCCATACGTTTTGAGATGATCACGAGCCCTGTGCCGTCATAATAAAGACATTTGATCGAAGTTCTTCTGCCGTTGATAAATAAAAACAAATGGCCCGAATAAGGGTCCTGGCTCAGGACCCCCTTCGCCTTCGAAAATAATGTATCGTAGGAAGCCCGCATATCTGTGGGTTCTCTGCAGACAAAAATCTTAGTTAGGCGATTAAATGAAATCATCTATTTCCTTCATGCAACTTTTTTTAGAAAATCAATTAACTGATCGACTTCAGTGAACCTAATGAGCCGGCCATTGTCCCAAGAAATCTCAACACCAGAGCATGGCGGCAGCTGACCCATCGGCGCAGCAGACATACTTCCATCTGCAATCCTGATCTCCTTAAAATCATCAACCGGAAAATGACCATCGCGCTTCAGCTTTTTGGCCTTACCTATAATCGATGACATGCCATTCATACTCACGCCAAGTGATTTGCTAAATCCTGCAGCCGGACCCGTCCATTGCTCCCAAGCCTGCAAAATCTCCATCAATAGTTCATCACTCACATTGCGAACTCTGCCACCTTCACCGCGAAAAGAGCTGACCTTCTTCTTCAGAACTTCTAGATCCACAAAACACCTCCATGTGTTGATCTAGTTTTAACAGATTCTCGAGATTTGAAAATGTGGGGAGATTCGATGATGTACGAAGCAGAAAATCAATTGTCTGGCCGAACTTGTCGACGGCTCGATACAGGTATTTCCACTGGCCATTTACTTTGATGTACGTCTCATCCATACGCCAGGACACGTTCACCGGCATCTTGTGTTTTCGGAATCGCTCTTCTAGAATTGGACCAAACTTCAAGACCCAGCGATAAATCGAAGTATGATGGACTGTGACACCGCGATCTCTCATCATCTCCACTACATCGCGCAGACTGACGGGTAATTTGAAGTATAAATAGAGGCATCTCCATACGATCTCTTCAGAGAACCTCATCCTTCGTCTCAGCATACTCTCGCCTTTCGATGCTGGCTTGGTATTCGAGATTAAAGATTGAGCGGCGGGTATGGCAACGACATCAAACTTTTCAGGACGAAGCTCAGTAGACTAAAGCTATGATTTTTTGGTCGAGTTCAGTTAATGCAACACAACGTCGCCGGTAGCAAGAGTTTCGTTAACGACTTGATCCTCAAGCTTTTCAAGATCCTGAAATGAATTAAATTTCATTGATGCACCACATGCCTTATTTGTAATCCAGCAAATCCCCTATTGTGTACTATATTCGAGCTGATGTTATCAGCAAATATGCTATATAGTGCCCTTAATGGTATGGCAGGTTAGTATCGCAAAAAAGGCAGCTAAACAGATCGGGTAGACCGGTCCATTACTGAACCGGTCTACCCGATCACGGCGTCCACTATGTGAGCTTTCGGTCAGGCCTTTTTAACTTTCACTATGTCTTTTCTGGCAACTACATTGTACCGAAAATTCAGTTGGCTGCGGATTCAGTCGATCGCATGGCCTATGAACTTTCGTCCGATGGAAGTATTCGGCTAATGCCAATATCTGTCGCGATCCTAAACTTAATCCGCAACAAGCTTCCAGAAAGTTTCAATATTGTACGGACGATGTCTGCAACGAATATCATCTGATTTCTTCAAGCGATTTTGAGGGTTGTGTCGCTTTAACCGGATAAGACGATTTCACTATTCCCCCACTAACATAAACTTATTTAGTAAATAGTTTAAGCTTTTGATTTTAAGATTGATGGCCGGTCAGATAGAACGCTCCTGTTCGTTTCTAATTGCCACGACCGCATCTTCTGGGTAGAATAAACTGTATGCTTTCGAAACTTTTTTATCTCCGATTCTTTATTTTTTCTGTGGGCATTTATGCTGTTTTGCCGCCAGTTGGTAACTCGAAACCGCGAGAAAGAACTCTCCAAGAACTTGAAAAGATATCTGGGCCGTTAGATGCCCATGTGCCCGTAGCAAGACTCTACAGGATTGAGAAGACGGCAGCCTGTATCTCCGTTGTTTTCTCAGCTTTCGATCATGATTCGGCAAAGCTGTATTCTAAGGTACTGCTTGTCGTTATGAAAGACGGTGGAAGTAAGAAGATCCGAACATGGCAGAAGACAAAAGAGCCTGGAGTATTTACAGCTTGTGTCGCATCAGATACCGCGAAGTTAAGAAAAATGGACTCAATAGTGTTGAAAGTCGTTGACCAGGCGGACCGTAAAGCTCAAGACAAAATTTCAAGTCAAGATATCGGCACTTTTCTTGGTCAAATAGAGGACTCAGGCTACTAATTATCGATCAATTCTTTGGCATACCCCAGGGTACTGCGATCATTTTTTCTTTACCAGATACGTCGCGTTTGACTCTTTCCTTCTACGATGCAGATATTTCTGGGTCGTTGCAGGTGATGTGTGCCCTAGCGTCGCCTGCACGACATCAAGGGGCGCACCGTTTTCAAGCGCATTAGTAGCCGAAGTGTGCCTAAACCAGTGAGCAGAAACTTTCTCATCCACTCCCGCGCGCTTTGCGGCCTCAACTATTATCTTATGAATCTGCGCCTTTGAGAGCGCCGCTCGTTGTTGAGTATTCATGAAAATCAACTGGTCTTTCTCCCACCGTCTTTTCTCGAAAAAGAAAAGTGATTTCGCACCCGCGAAAAGAAATTGGGGAATTAAAATCGATCTTTCTTTGTTCCCTTTTCCGATGACTCTTAAAAACACGTCTCCCCGATTTGTTTCAACAAACGATCCGCAGGTAATCCTGGTTAGCTCTGAAACACGAGCTCCCGAATAGTAAAAAAGGCGAAAAAGAAATCTGTTTCGAAATCGTTTCTCGAGCCAGCACATCCTTACGAACTGCGCGCGCGTAAGAGTCTTGCTTCCAAATGAGTCCGGCACTTTGATGGGAATAAATCCAATAGTGATGTCGCGCTCGATATGCCTCACCTTTGCAAGATGCGAGAAAAGTGATGAGAGTACATCCCGGTAGGTTTTAAGCGATGATCTTTTTATGCGTACTTCTTCGTCTCGAGTGAACGCTAAAATGTGAGCGGCTTCAAAATCTTGAAGCTTCGTCACACGCGGAAAGAAGCCAAAAAACCGTAACATAATTCTTTTATACAAAATCTGCGTATTCGCTGACCGCTGCACCAACCACTCAAAAATGCGGGACTGATCCTGATAAGAAAAGCACCCAAGGATAGAGGTTTCAAATCGCTGGAGTTCGGCCTCTCTTTTTAAAACTTCAAATGAACTCATTCCCGCTCCTGAAAGACGACAGTGGCTGCTGATTTTATGATGGCTTGCTTACGAGCCGTCATTAGAGTTGCAAACACGAGTCCATGAAGATCATTTTCTGCCCACGCATTTGTTCACCATGCAGACCGTGTGTCTTAAGGGTATAGCTAAGCATTTCACCTCAGGAACTTCGCAACTCTTTTTTATTTCAGCCAGAGCATTCGTTAATTTTACGAAGTGAGCCTCTTTCAATCCTTGAATTGAGATTACAGTGCCAAGATCGCAGGATGATTCTGGCCTAATGAAACCAATGATACAGTCTGAGGACTTAGAACACCTGCCATCAATTCTCTTCTCGTTAATGACAAGTTCTTTCACTGCTTTTTGCGCGGACTCGCATTTTTTTATATTTACCTCTAGACCTGTTTTCGTTCGGGGTTTACGTTTCGACGGGTCATGAGGTTCATTCGCCACCGCCGGTAGTATGAATAGATAAACAATTCCGAGAAGTTTTTGATGCACGCTCTTCATGTTGTTCTCCATTTCAAAACTCTGCGGAAAGGCGATTTAAACCACGAATCTCTACTATGGATCTCAACCTTGATTCCAGAAGCATCGAGCATGCGCTTGAGATCAAGTTTTGGCGCACTTTTTTCCTTGGGTTTTGATACGCCGTTTTGAAGTTTTTCTGCGGTTTTTGATCGATATTCCATACTCACCAGTTTCACCTCATTTTCGCCGCATCACAAGGTGAAGATAACTCAACTAATGTTCACAACGCAGGACCGACATAAGCCCCCAATTTGTTGGAGTTTTTCTGGCACACTTGGCACACTTTGACTGTATGAAAAAGTCCGCGTCTGTTTTTGAATTCCCCGTCATCATCAAGCAAGTAGGCGAATATTTTGTCTTTTCCTCGCCTGACTTAATGACCACAGTGGGCATTCCATTAACCCGTAACCCTCGTGAAATCTTGGAGGGGCTGACAAAAGTTTGGAAGAAAAATTCTGCAAGGCTTCAAGATTTTGATCACTCCACAATTAAGACTCCTGAGCCTTCGCGCATGCGGCCCACACTAGAAAAAAGGAGCGAAAAGCCTCTTTCAACAGGTCAGGTTGCCAATTTTTGTGGGAAATCAAAACGCACCATTATTCGCGCTGCTGAAAAGGGGCTCATCAAAGGAACCAAAACCGAAGGTGGCTTCTGGCGATTTCATTTAGCTCAAGTGACGAGGTATCAGGAACTCTCGGCGCAACTTGCAGATTTCAAAAAGAAAGAGACCGAGTGGCTCACTCCCCTCCAGTGTGCTGAAATTTGGGGCGTGTCAGTGAATACTGCGAGAAACTGGATTGATGCAGGCAAAGTGTATTCAGAGAAGACTGACGGTGGCCACAGAAGAGTGCCGAGCAAACTGCTAACCGAAAAATGAATTAGGAGAAATTTTGAAATTTTATCTGGCATTGGTCCTTTTGCTTATTTCTCAATTAGGGACTGCCCATTCAACTAAGGAATCGAGCAAGAAGCTAAATGACGAGATCGATGTAATCAAAAGAATCAAAGGGAAAGATAGTCAGTTTTTTCAGTACTCAGAGCTAAGTTCAAAAAAAGTGTCCGGGACTGATTACTATACTGCTAGGCACAGCGGAATTAGTCCTGAGTGGGAACAGGACGAGCGCATTGCGATTAGCGATACTTGGCTTGTGGCTTCAGTTTGCCAGCTCGAGGGGGCCGGACTTACAAACCATGTCTCCATATACGACGTAAAAACTGAGACTAGAACTTTCTTCGCTCTCCCAGATGACACTTGTCTTTGCTTTGATTTTCAAAGCTGGAATAAGAAAAGCGAAATTGTTCTTTCAAAGGTTGGAAAGATGAACGGCAATTTGTGTTCACCGACAAAAATCGGCGAAACAAAATTAAAATTAATAGACGGAAGGTGGAAAGCGCTCTCGGATGTGAGCGCTTTAAAAATTCGGTAACTTAGCACTATAACTTTTAAACATTTTTTGAAGTGCTCAGTTAAGCAGGAACGACGTAAAAGATTGGAACGACAATAAACGCATGATGAGCGTCGAAGCACGTATCATGAGAAAAGAAAATATTCAAACGGACGCTTAAGCTTTAGAGCCCGTTCGGCACCATGATTTGCCCATAGTCGATCGACCCCCAACAGCGCACACCCTCGTCTGTTAACGCGCAAGTGTGGTCATGCCCTGCCGAGATCTGAGTTGGATTCACCAGATCGTCTGGCACACTGACTTGGCCGTAGCTGTTATCGCCCCAGCAACTCACGCCATCACTCGCTAGCACACAGGTATGATCGTTACCGGCTGTAATCTGTTGAGGACTTACAAGATCTCCCGGCACATCAGTCTGGCCATAGTAATCCGAGCCCCAGCACCGCGCACCTTCATCTGTTATGGCGCAGTTATGGTGGCCGCCGGCCGAAACTTGACGAGGGCTAACGAGACCTCTTGGCACATCTGTTTGGCCGAGGTTATTCCTGCCCCAGCACCTGACTCCTTTTTCGGTTAGAGCACAAGTGTGAAACAGACCGGCAGAAACCTGGCTCGGGCTAGCAAGATCGTTCGGCACGTCTGTCTGGCGATAGCTATTCCGGCCCCAACACCGCACGCCTTCATCCGTCAAAGCGCATGTGTGGTGCCCGCCTGTCGAAATTTGACTAGGGTCACCGAGATCGCGCGGAACATTTGTTTCGCCATCATAGTTATATCCCCAACACCGCACGCCTTCATCCGTTGATGCACAAGTATGAAAGACACCTAATGAAATCTGTCGGGTATGTATGAGATCATCTGGCACGTCAATTTGGCCGGTATCGTTTCTACCCC